>Ga0208789_1000251_pt1 | contig 63943 bp, 50 predicted proteins | sample Methanotroph_Enr_FD_187368 | JGI IMG/M metagenome (GOLD analysis project Ga0208789, IMG submission 187368) | Enriched soil microbial communities from Old Woman Creek wetland in Ohio, USA - Methanotroph_Enrichment_5 (SPAdes) (version 2) | ecosystem: Environmental > Terrestrial > Soil > Wetlands... | reverse complement strand
TCGCCCGATCCATCCTGAATATGAATCCAGTTTTTACCCATCACCTGTTCGTTAATCTTAACAACCTGACCTTTTATCTTGATTACTTTCCCGCTATACTTGTCTTTGTCGGCCCACAGTTGAGCAATCGAAACGCTTCCGGCAGCAGGAGCAATATTAATTCCGGCCTTTTTCTCCAAAGCAATTTTGCCGGTGTGTTTGGCAGCCATATCACCGGTCATTCCGCCCATTCCGGCAGGCGCAGCAGAAGCTGTAATTGGCTCTTTACTTAATCCTTGTACAAAATAGATGGTTTCGAACGTACGGTTAAGCTCTTTACTATTGAAATTTTTCATTTCCAAAGCCTGATCGTAATAATAAACTTCGCCGGCAGCAGCTTCCTGACGTGTAACTGCGATCCAGTTTTCTGCACCGTTATCACTGACTTTCAAATAAGTATAATTTGAAGTCTGAATAACTTCGGCAACTTTTACTTCGTGCATGGCGGGATTGGCTGCATTCTGGGCAGTTGGCACTTTATTCTTCCTAACACAACCTGAAAATCCAATCAAAACGACTAGAATAATAAACAATGATCTCATAACTTATAAATTTTATATTTCTTCGACTTTAATTCATTGGCGAAATCGTTGAACCCAAAAACTTTAGCCTTCAAACAAATTTCGGAACAATTAGTTGTAATTTTAGTTGATTTTTCAATCGATCTACCAGGGTTTGACATAAATCAATATAAAACTAACAAAAACCCAATATATAAAAAAAAGCAAAGCAAGACGCCCCGAATTTCTAAATAAACAGTTACGTTGACTAGTTTCAGAGTACCGTTGGTGGGCTCCCTGAACCATCTAAAAGTGAAAAAATCAAACCTGAAATGACTTTCTATGCGCATTTCAGGTTTGATCGTTTTTTAATAGGAATCTAATCTGATTATCTACATTTCAGTACTTGGTTTGCTTTCATTTTGGATGATTGATTTGGAACTCTTTGAATTCCCGTTTGAACCGAAAGAATAAGAAATGCTGAAGTAAAGCACGCGGGTTTCGGTTTTGCGCCAATTGTCAGCAGTGAAATTTGATCCCCATGAAGTATAGCTGTTTTTAAGAGAGTTGAATACATCCGAAGCCCGCAGTGTCAGTGATAATTTATTTTTCAGAAGATCTTTTTTTACAGCACAATCAATTGAATATTGTGGTTCCATTCTCGAATATACGCCCACTACCGGACCCAAATAATTTGCAATAAGCTGAAAAGAAAGGCTCTTTGAAGGAGTCCAACTCGAATTAAAACGTCCTAAATAGGAGTAATTACTGGCCGAATTTCCATCAACATTTCCAGTAATTTCGTTCTTAAAGAAGCTTGTATTTCCATTTATTTTCCACCATTTATTAATGGCTTGCTCAAATGTAAATTCAAGACCGTAATTCAGGCTCGACAACATATTTTGTGGTGCCATATGCGATATCCCAGCATCGTCGAGTAGCGTAACCGAATTAATCGGGTTGGCAATATGCTTATAGAAAGCGGTAAATCCTAAAATAGTTTTATCATAATTGCCATTAAATCCTAATTCAATCGAATTAACATATTCGGGCTTTAAATCTGGATTTCCACTTCTGAAAACTTCAAGATTCGACCGGTCGACAAACGGATTAATCATTCGGGCTGAAGGCCTTTTAATTGTGCGACTATAACTAAGCTGAAGCTGATTATTCTCGTTAATTGGATGACTAAAACTAAGTGAAGGATAAAAATTGAAATAGTTCTGGCTGATTTTATCGTTGCTAGCGCCTTGCTTCCCATCGATGAAGGTTTTTTCGATCCGGAGACCTGCCTGAACTGAGGTTCCGCCAAAATTGCCTGACCAAAGACCATATCCCGCATGTATTTGTTCATTGTAGGTAAACAAGTTCCGTTGAGACATATCTTCAACTTTTGATCCGCCGGAAGAATTGAAAAAATAATATTCACTGTCGTTGCCCCGAATAATGCTGTGAACGCCGGTTTCCAGTTTCGAACCATTACCGAATGGCAATACCCAATTCAATTGAAGATTAGAATTGAAAATATCAGAATTGGTGTTTATTTCTGAAGTTTCTGTCTTAGTTGCGTACTGGTACGTTTGTGGTTGAATAGCGGACCCCGATGAACTGGATAAAGTATAATCAACCGTCAGTTCTTCTCCTTTTTTGTCGAATAATTTCCGGTAAGCAACCAGGTAATCATTTGCTGTTTCTTTCCCGTTCTCCGAATTGATCACAAAAACACTTCCTGTTTTATTCATCGATCGGTCGAAATATTGCGAAAGCGTGTTGTCTGCATCAATCGTTTTGGAAGGATTGTATGTATAACTTAGTGTCAGTTTGTTTTGCGAATTGAAATTGAAGGTTGAACCCAGTGTGAAAGTGTTTTTAGTAATGTCGATATTCGTCTTGGCATCCTGCTGTAAAAAATGAATCGCGTCAGAATTGTATGATTCCCTCAACAAATAGCGCGACGCTTCGGCCATCCTTTTCATGCCACTGTATGAAGCAAAAAGATTGACTTTGCCCAGATTGTAATTCAAATTCACCGATTCGTTGTATTTATCGCCAGTTCCGGCGGTAACTATTGCATTTCCGCTAAAGCCCGTGGTTTTCGACTGTTTTAGCTTGATGTTGATAATTCCGCTTTTGCCTTCCGGATTATATTTTGCCGATGGATTGGTAATGATTTCGAGGCTTTCGATATCGGCAGCCGGAATCTGGTCGAGTTTAGTCGCATCTATCGAAGTTGGCCGACCATCGATCAGGATACTCACGCCTGAATTACCACGCAAATTAACGACCCCATCAGCATCAACAGCCAATCCGGGAACATTTTTAATCAAATCAACAGCTGTTCCACCGGTTGAGTTGATGTCTTTTGAAACATTGATGACTTTTTTGTCAATTTTGGTTTGATAAGTCTTTTGTATTCCAACAACCGAAACTTCGTCAAGGGCAGTGGTTGCTTTGCTCAAATTTATCTTTTTTAAATCAACAGTCAGTCCCTGTATGTCAAAAACAACATTTTGCAGTTTCAGTTCCTCATAACCCATGAAAGAAATGGCCAAATTGTATTCACCAACGGCAATCTTCGATAATTCAAACGTACCATCACTTTTTGAAATCGACCAGGTTACCATGGTCGACCCATTAGAAGCGAAAAGAACAACATTGGCGAACTCCAGCGGGGTCCCATCGTCTGCATCAACCAATACACCTTTCAGTATACCCTTTGGTTCGGCAACAAAATTTTGTTGGGAATATGAGGTTTGGTAAAGACTAGAAAGAATAATTCCCAGGATAATAAGCTTCAGTGTTTTCATAACCTTTAGTTTAAAGTTTTAAAATCTGAAGCTAAAGTAGAGTCACAATGCCAGCGATTGGGAAAGAAACAGAGCGAGGCTGAAAAAATGGAGGGTGAACTTTCCTGTGAAACAGGTGAAATTAGCTGAAGAAATAATATCTAAGCGAACCAATCCTTGAATACTGGAATCCGAACTTTACTGATCAGTATTTTTTCGGGAGTTGAAACAATCAGATTGATCGACAGTCGGCCATTGAACCACAAATCGATATCTTTAATCGCATTTCGGGCAATAATAAATTGGCGATTTGCCCTGAAAAACTCCTTTGGATCAAGCATGCCAGCCAATTCATCGAGTGTGTTTTCCATCACAAAGGCTTTCCCTTTATAATCGATTGCCCTGACAATGCTGGTTTCAATTGAGATATAAGCAATTTCACTGGTTTTTAAAGGAACAAGTTTGTCGCCTTTCTGACTGACCAGAAAGTTAGTTTTATATTCCACCGAGGGTTTTATCATGGCCAATAACTTGCTCAAATTGGTCGATTCAGTATGATTCCCAGATACAATTTTCTGTTTGTCGAGCGCTTTTTTCACATCGGCAAGTGTGATTGGTTTAAGCAGATAGTCGATGCTGTTAACTTTAAAAGCCTGCAAGGCATATTCATCATAGGCAGTGGTAAAAATAATCGGGCAATCGATCCGAATCATTTTGAAAATTTCGAAAGCTGAACCATCGGCTAAATGAATGTCCATAAATACCAAATCAGGCAACTCATTCACCTCGAACCATTCCACCGTATCGGCAATACTTTCCAAAATGGCAATCGTATTTATATTCCCGATCTCCTTCAGGATATTCGTTAAATTCCGTGCGGCCAGTTCTTCATCTTCTATGATCAGCGCATTCATCATGACAGCAATGGTATTTCGACAATAAACTTTTGATCTTCTTTTCGTATGGAAATATCCCGATCGCCCAATATCCGGTATTGGTTCAACAAATTGGCTAAACCCACGCCAGCGCCGGGTTCGGGAGCAAATTTTTTGTTTATCGTATTGCTTACAACCAGTGTCTGGTCTGGAGTGGTGGCTATTGAAATTTCCAACGGGTTTCGTTTGCTGATTTCATTGTGCCGGACAGCATTTTCCAGCAGAATCTGCAAGGCCAATGGCGGAACTTTATACCCGAGCAGTTCATTGCTGATGGATTGCACCAAACTAATATTTTTGGTGAAACGCAGTTTGATCAGAAAAAAGTACGATTCTACAAATTGCAGTTCGTCGCTCAGACTAACTAATCTGTTTTCGTTGGCCTGAAGCGTGTATCGCAACACTGTCGACAAGTGATCGAGGTATTCCTGTGCAACTTCGGGAGATTCATTGATTAAGGTTCTTAATGAACTCAGCGAATTAAATAAAAAGTGTGGACTTACCTGATTTTTCAATGCATCAAACTGTCGTTGAAGGTTTTCTATTTTCAGACTTTGGATTTCGAGCCTGTTTTTCTGATTTTGAAACACCAGCCGGATGACATAAATGCAGATTATGACGACCAATGCAAGAAAAAAATCTTTGGTGATAAAAAGATGCCCACTTCTGGGTATATCCGCCTTTGGGAGAAAGCCCTTTTTCAGGGCAAACAGATAATGAGTCAAAATAAGAACAACAAAAAATGAAACTACAAATGCCAAAGTAAAGTTAATCCAGTTGATTTTCTTATTGGATTGAAGTGGTTTTAAAATGTAAAAGTTAATCCAGAAAAGAATAAAGCTGATGGTGAAGGTGATGGAAAGCTCCAATAAAGCATTTATGACAAAACGAACAGCGATTTGCTGCGAAAATGCGCTGGAAACAAACTCATCGAATAAACTGCTGAAATGCACCAGAATACTTATGGTCAGCGAAAGCCACAAACTTAAAACAATGTATTTTCTGGTGATCGAATTCGCCATTGAGTGATATTTACAGGTCTTTAAAAGTACAATCTTTTCCGCACATATGAATTGACTGACCTGCAATTAACTTTGCTGCAACTTCCAGACCCTGGCAACTTCCTCAATAAATGGGTTACAATGATTGAAAAACAGTTTGTATCCTTCACACAGATAATTCAGTCCGGGTTTGCCATCCGGGGTTTCGATAAAACGATCATTCGGACAAGCCCCATTGCACATGTTCAGAAATTCACACTGCTGGCAAAATACAGGCAAAGTATTAAGTTTTGCCTGCCCAAAAGATTTTTGCTCCTGACTTTCAAGCAGCTCGGCCAACGGATTATTCCTGAGATTTCCACCGAGATGTGAAGAATCGACAAAATGATCGCATGGATAAAAGTCTCCATTGTGCTCAACGACCGGAACACGTCCACATGTCCGCTTAAAAATACAGTGCGAATGGTCGAGCCCGAAAGCGGTTCGCAACGCTTCCTCGAAAATCTGGATTTTTAAAGTTCCAATATCTTCGGTTTTCCATTCGTCGAAAATAGCACACAAAAACTCACCAAATGCTTTTGCCGGAACTGTTCGGTCTGAAAGAATATCCGGAGAAAACCGCTCTACCAAAGGAATAAAGGTCAGAAATTCAGCTTTCAGGCTTTTAAAAAAGCGGTAAACTTCCTGCGGATACCGAACATTTTGGGCATGAACGACACAAAGTATTTCGCATGGAATCTGGTGCGATTTCAGGAGCTGAAAACCTCGCAAAACCTCATCGAAGCTTGATTTTCCATCTTTTCGGAATCGGTTGGCAACATGAAATCGTTCCGGTCCATCCAGGCTGATTCCGACGATAAAATTCTCTTTTTTCAGGAACCGGCACCATTCATCATCGAGCAAAGTTCCATTGGTTTGAAACCCGTTTAAAACAGAGCGATTGTGTGGAAGATGTTTCTTCTGAATTTCAACAATCCGATGAAAATAATACAGGCCTGCCAAGGTTGGTTCACCTCCATGCCACGAAAAGAATATGGGTTGGGTGGATGATGCCTGAATGTGCTGAATAATATACATTTCAAGCAATTCGTCTGTCATTCGGTGAATGCCGGACTCGGCGAGTAGCTTGGTTTTGTCGAGGTAATAGCAATAATTACAAGCCAGGTTACAACTGGCTCCAACCGGCTTTACAAACACCTGAAAATCGTCTATTTTTAATTCTTTTTGTTTCAAAACAACCGTTTGCCTTCAACGCAGGCCTGCATGAGTTTATCGAGTCGCGAAAAACGGGTGGGTTCCTGTTTGGCACTCATCACGTAAAACATAATTGTCTTTTTATACCTGGGTGATTGGCGCGAGAAAAAATCCCATGCTGCTGCATTTTCACTAAAACGGGTCTCCAATTCCGGAGAAAATTGTTCAGGTTTGTTTTCGTAGCTGTACACCTCTGATCGTGCTTCAGTCCGTTTTTCGAAGGCAGCCAATCCGGCAGGCATCATTTTCCCCTGTCGAATCAACTCCTCAACCTTTTTTATATTGATAGCACTCCAGTTGCTTTTCGGATTGCGCGGCGTAAACCGGATGCAGTAACTTTCTTCATCAACGGATCTCCGAACACCATCGATCCAGCCAAAACAAATGGCTTCGTCAACCGATTCTGACCAAGTCATACTTGGTTTTTTCGTTCCAACTTTATAATAGCCAACCAGCAATTCGGTTTCTGTTTGATGATTTTCTTCCAACCATTTCCGGAATTGGGCAGTATTAACAAAAAATACAAGTGCCATACGTGATAAAAGTTAAAAATGAAGTTGCTTTTACCGGCGCATCTTAAATTGAAACGGGCAAATCAACTGACTGACAATCAAAAATCCTATTCCGGCAAAGATAAAGGGCATCAAAAGGTTTACCAATGCGTCAGATTTATCGAGGTTGAAGAGAAGATAAAGCAGCGACACAACAATCGTCAACGAACCGATTAAAAGCAGAATATTGCTAATAATCATTGTTGTTCGGCTACGTTTTTGGGTCGTTACCGGCTGGTGAGTAATAAATTTTTCCCTAGTCATTGATTTCTTTTTTTGAATTTCAGGCTAAGTTACATTAAAAAAGATAGTTGTCAACAAAAAACACCTCCTGCTTTTGCAAACAGAAGGTGCTGGTCTATAAATCTACTTAGTTTGGGTTTCAAAATAAAGTCACCAGTTTTTACAGTTCTTTAATCCGGATATTCCTGAATTTCAACTCAGAACCATGGCCAAGGAATCCGATGTAACCTTTATGGCGAAGCAATCCAGGGTGATCTTTGTGATCAGCCGTTCCGTTTTTACTGGCTTCTTTCATGTTTCCATCAACGATTACCGTTCCATTCAGGGTAATTTTAATGTCGTCGCCTTTCACAATCACTTCTTCCTGGTTCCACTCACCAACAGGTTTCAGGAAGTTGCGTTTGGCGGCAATAATTCCGTAAACCGAACCATGATATTGGTATGGCTGCAGGTCTTTGTAAATGTCGGCGGTATTATCCAAAATCTGTAATTCTTTGCCCACGTAGGCAGCGTCGCCTTCAAGCGGGGCATGAATTCCAAGTCCATTATTGGCTCCGGGTGTTAACTGAAACTCGAACCTGAATACAAAGTCGGAATATTCCTTTTCGGTGAACAGGTTGCCGTGAGCTCCTTCTTTCGGTTTTACCACCAGCAATCCATCTTCTGCTACATAATCCACCTTGTTTCCTTGCCAGTTGTCAAGGTTTTTCCCGTTGAACAGCAAATTGAAACCTTCGGCTTTTTCCTGATCATTCAGCTGTGTATCATCAGTGTTAAGTTCTTTCACAAAAATATTTCGGAACGCTAAATCAGTTCCGTGAGCCTGTAATTCGATGGCATCTTTCGGGAAAATCGGAAGTGTACGATCCCAGTAATTTTCCATCACCACATTATCAACTACCAAAATGCCGTTCAGGTAAACAGTTACGCGTTCGCCAACCATTTTTATCCTAAAAGTATTCCAGTCGCCAATGGCATTATCGGCCAAAATCAGCGGTTTACTTGGATTTTTCTGGTTGTTGTATAAACCGCCAGAACCCACCTGGGCACCTACATCAACACGGGCAGTATCCCAAATCTGAACCTGAGGGGCGCCCCGCAAATAAATTCCGCTGTCGCCGTTTTTACTAATCCTCCAATCGACAATCATCTCGAAATCGCCATACATTTTTTTGGTGCATAGGTTATCGCCTTCGCCGTTGAAATTGATGAACCCATCTTTCACCGACCAATTATTCAGCATCTTGGCATCAGCTGCAATTTGTTCTTTGGCCAGTTCGGCAGGTTTCATTTTAGCGCGGGCAACCGGATTTTTCACTAAACCATGCCATCCGCTCAAATCTTTTCCGTTGAAAATACTCACAAAACCCTTTTCCTTTGGCATTTTTTCAAGGTATTCACGCACATCAATCACATCGTACTGGCTGTCTTCACCGGTCATTTTGCCCATTACTTTGGTTAAAACATCCGACACAAACTCACCGCTAAGCCCGTTCTTTTTTCCTGAAGAAGGCAATGCCAGCGATTTCGTAGTTGCTGCGGCAACGCCACTCAATTCTGGATCGTCGAGATAAGTTGAAACGAAAACAAGCGACAGGAAGGTTTTCACATTTCGGGCAGCCTGTATAACCGAAGTTTTTTCAGGAGTTGTGATACACTCGGGCATCAGCTTTTCGATCATCAGCAGTTTTTGATCATCGGGCAAACTGGATTCGAGCGTAATCCGCAAATATGATTTCAAGGCATCTTTCCTGAATGATTTCAATTCGGGATTGGTAAAAACGGCAAATAAATGTGGTGCTGCCTTTGCGTCATTCCAGTTAGAGAGCGATACGAATGCGGCTTCGCGCTCTGACGAATTACCGCTTTTCAATAGTCCAACCACCGTCTTTAAGGCTTTTGGATCGTTTAGCGACGACAATACTGGAATAAACTTCTCGGTTTGTCCGCCATTCTGGATTTCTTTCAGTACCAATCCTGCATCGGGCTTTGTTGTTCCTGAATAGATTGCAATCAGGGCATCCTGTATATTTTCGATAGATTTTTTATCCGTTGTTTTCTTCAGTACAGCGATTAAGTCAGTCGCATTTTCGGTCTTCGAAACATTAGCAAGGGCAGCAAAAGCTGCTTCCCTGATTCCTGCATTTTCAGATTGACAAAGTTTCATCATCGCATCAAATGTTTCGGTAGCCCTGCGGGCACCCAATACGTGAATCAAAACCACTTTGCCTTCGTTGCTGGCGCTGTTGAGCTGAGTTGAGAGTTGTTTGGTTTCTTTTGCAGAGCAGGTGTTGAGTAAAGCAGTCTCGATCTCGGTAAACTCATTGGCGCTTTTTGCTTTTTTCAGTTGTTCGAGCAAAACCGGAACGGCATTTGCTTTTTGATTGTGAGCCAGCGAGCGAATGGCCTCAACCCTGATTATTTCATTTTCTGAAGCCAAAGCAGGAAGGATGGCTTTTTGCAGAACTTCATTCTCAGGACGATTAGCCAGGAAATGAATGATTTCAGCCTGAGTTTCGGCTGGCGCTTTTTTCATTGCAGCGATCCACGATGCGACAGTTGCACTGCCCAGTTGTTTGGAAGCGTTGGTCAGAACTGCATTCCGGTATGCTTTGTTGTTATTCTGAATCTCCTTCAGGAACAAGGCATTTGAGCCAAAACCCGGAATAGCCAGCGCCGCTGAACGATAAACCAATTGGTTGTCGGCTTTGCAGTTTTTCATTACCGTTGCTCCAATTTGGCTGCTCAGTTTTGTTTCACCCTGTTCGGCCAAACGGTTGGCATATTGAAGGTTGGCAATCATGGTTTCAGCATAGTCGTATTGATATTTGGCTGCTTTTGCTGCTGCTTCGAAAGTCGGGAACGAAGCTTTTCCTCCAATGTTTGCCAACGATGCGTAAACGTGCTTCAGTAAAGCAACTTTGGCGGTTTTAGTCAGGTCGATCAGGAAACTTTCAGCAGGTTGGTATTTCAACTGCCCCAATACCTTTACCATCGACGTCAATTGCTGGTCTTTTTTATCCTGGGCATTTTTTAGGATTGCTTTTCCGGCATCGGCGCTGCCATTGCTAAATAAAGCAGCTAACGCAGGTTCGTACAAATCGGTTGTATTCAGATATTTCTCCATTGCAGCGACAGTTTCGGCTCTTCCGCAATATTGCAGGCGGCGGATAAAAAAGGCTTTTACCTCCTTGTCTGCTGCCTTCTGCAAAGCTGCAAGGATTGAACTTTCAACCAATTTTCGTTCGCTCTCGCGATTTTGCGCACCGGCATACTGGGCAAGGCTTTCCAACGCGAAACGTGCCTGAGTGTCGTTGCCTGTCCCTGGAGGGACGATCATGTCACAGAATTTGGCAATTCCGGGAGCTCCGGTTTCTATAATCTGGAGCATCAGCTTGGCTGAATGCTCACCATTTTGAGCCGGAAACTGTGCCAGGACATCGGCCACTTTGGTTTCGATGCGGCGGTTATCCTGAGCAAAGGAAGGCATCGTCAGGAAAAGGGCCAGAAAAACGATTAATATTCTTGATGTTAGTTTTATCATGTGTTTTGGGTTATTGATTTTTATTGAAAAACGTTTTGGGTTACGAGTTCCCGGATACGGGATAAAATCATACGACCCCGAACGCGTAACCTGGAACTCTTATATTTTCCATTCCCCGCGCATCGGCTGATTAATTAACCGGTTAGCTTCATCGTCGTTGACAAAAGTCAGGGTTTCCGGATTGAATTCGAGCGTGCGGCCAAGTCGCAGCGCGATGACACCCATGTTAACGATGGTCGCCGAGCGGAAGCCGTTTTCTTCGTTCAGGGCAAATTTCTGCCGGGTACGAACCGATTCGCTGAACGTAGCGATTTGTGGCGCTGGTTCCGGAAGTGTATCAATCAAAGCATTCAAATTCGGAATGTCGGACTTGAAGCCTTTGAATATTTTCCCGTTTGGTCCTTCAATGTAGGCAGCATTCTGATCTTTGTTTTCACCATCCAAAATGATCTGACATCCGTCGGCATAGGTATAAGTAATTTTGCGCCAGGTGCCAATGGCATCGTAATGCTGTTGTGGGGCATCAACTTCCACTTTCACCGGGCTGGTGTTGTCTTTTCCGAGGAAATACTGAACCGGATCGATGTAATGCTGACCCATGTCGCCCAATCCGCCGCCATCGTAATCCCAATATCCACGGAAGGTCTGGTGGGTACGGTGTAAATTATATGGTTTTTCAGGAGCAGGTCCCAACCACATGTTGTAGTCGAGCGCTTCAGGAACTGGCTGTGGTGCCAGATTTGTTTTTCCTACCCAGTAAAATTTCCAGTCGAAGCCGGTCACTCCACTGATAGTCACTTTCAGTGGCCATCCAAGCACTCCGCTTTCAACTACTTTTTTCAGTGGCTTTACAGGGGTGTTCAATCCGTAGAAATTATCTTTGAAACGGAACCAGGTATTTAACCTGAACATTTTGCCGGTTGCGTTGATGGCTTCCATTACCCGCTGGCCTTCGCCGATGGTGCGGGTCATGGGTTTTTCGCACCATACATCTTTTCCTGCCTGGGCTGCCATCACCGACATAATCCCGTGCCAGTGAGGAGGCGTGGCAATGTGAACAATGTCGATGTCCGGACGAAGCAAAACTTCCCTGAAATCGGAATATCCTTTCACTTCAGACCCCACTTTTTTCAGTGTACTGGATAAATGATCTTTGTCAGCATCGCAAATGGCAAGAAGCCGGGTGCCTTCGTAAACAATGTGTCCCTGGCCCATTCCCCCAACTCCGATGATGGCTTTAGTTAATTGATCACTTGGAGCCAGAAATCCATTTCCGCCCAAAACATGCCTTGGGATAATAGTTATCCCAGCTACTGCAACCAACGATTTTTTCAGAAAATCGCGGCGATTGTTCATTTTTTCTGTCATATGTAATGATTTAATAGAGTGCGGTTTTGAATTGATTAAGTTACGGCAAAGAAAGGGTTCGACGTATAAAATGAGGGGTAATAAATGGGGTAATGCCGCCCGAAATTCGTATGTTCTTTACCATAAACTGTAATTTCAGAACAGCTGTCAATCATTGTAAAGCACAGGAATTAAGAACTTCAGGGGAAAATCAATACCTTCAGCTTTCGAACCTCTAAAATTAATTACTAAAAACAAACTTTTACCTCAACGGCAAAGCAACCATTAGTGGTCCGTTAACCAGCTTTTATTGCCCGGTTGGAAGCGAACATGGGATAAGCAACGCTGGCGATACCGAATTGAAATACCTGGTAATCAGAAAATACGTTGAGTAACGGTCAAAACCTAGAGGTAATTTACTGTTTGTCGTTCTTTAGCCGCTAATTATTTCGAATCGAAAGTCATTGAAAGTAATTCCGATCAATAATTAAGTAAAATCCTGTGTTTTAAAACTTATTATTAGTTCATGTAAAAAATATTGCATTATTTTAAGAACCCAAAAATCTCTTAAAGAAATGAACAAAACAACTAACAACCGCGGGTGGATCATCACCTTTGCCGCCTTGGGCATAAACCTGATTATGGGAGCGCTGTATTCGTGGGGAGTTATTAAAAAAGCTCTCGTTAGCGATTGGCACTGGACCAACACCGATGCAACTCTTCCTTTTACTGTTTCTGCCGCCGTTTTCGCTATTTCCATGATCTTTGCCGGTAGGGCCCAAGATAAATTCGGACCTCGGCCAGTCACCATATTAGGTGGTATTATGTTGGGTGGTGGATTAATTCTTTCCGGATTTGCTACTAACCTGATGACTATGATATTGACATTTGGTATTATCGCATCGATGGGTATCGGACTTGGTTATTCGGCCGTTACTCCGTGTGCCATGAAATGGTTCGACTCATCAAAAAAAGGATTAATTACTGGAATCGTTGTCTCTGGGGTTGGCCTGTCGCCGGTTTATATGACACCTATTGCTTCCAGTCTTTTAAAGACTTATGGGATTAGTAACACTTTTTTTATTCTCGGGGCTTTTGCAATTGCAGTTGTTATAGTATTATCCATGTTCCTGTCAAATCCTCCGGAAGCACAGGCTCCAAAGGCTGTCAACAATCAGGCGGCACCCGCATCAAAAGGAAATGATTTTACCTGGAGTGAGGTAACTAAAACGCCTCAGTTTTATTTGTTGTGGATCATGTATGCACTTGCCGCTACAGCTGGATTAATGCTGATTGCTCATTTACCAATGATCGCAGAAGCTCAGGCTCAATGGAAGGCTGGCTTTTGGCTGATTGTGATCCTATCGATATTTAATGCTTTTGGCCGTCTGGTTGGAGGCGCCTTGTCTGATAAAATGGGACGAATCCGTGCCATGATGCTCGTTTTTATGATCCAGGCAGCAAATATGTTCCTGTTCACCTTTTACACATCAATCCCATTGTTAATCATTGGATCGATAGTTGCCGGAATCGCATACGGAGCTCTCTTTTCTCTGTTCCCAACAACTACGGCCGAATTTTTCGGAATGAAAAACCTGGGAGTCAACTACGGAATGATTTTTACAGGATGGGGCTTTGCCGGAGTTTTTGGTGGCATGTTAGCTGCTTTTGTAAAAGATAAAACTGGTGTATATGATTATGGTTTTATCGTAGCCGGAGCATTCCTTATTTTAGCAACCATTTTGGTAAGTATCCTGAAAGCGCCAAAAGCAAGAGTTTAAAAGAAGCTAATTCAAAATACTCAAAGAGGCCGTCCAACATAGTTTTGGACGACCTCTTTGAGTTTTACTACTGACTATTTCTTAACTTTTCAGTGGATTCCAGCCCTGCGCCTGAAGTGGAATACTTGAGCCTCCAGTCGTGATCAGGTTTGCCCCTTCTCCTTCCGGAGTAATATGGCCAATAATGGTAATGTCGAATTCTTTTTTAATCAGGTCGTAACTTGCAAGTGGAACAGTGAACAGCAATTCATAATCTTCACCTCCATTGAGTGCCGCAACCAGCGGATTGATGCTTAATTCTTCAGCAAATTGCTTGGTTTGGCTGTCGAGTGGAATTTTCTCTTCATAAATGTTGCAGCCCACCTTCGAAGCTTTGCACAAATGCAGCACTTCCGACGAAAGCCCATCCGAAATGTCGATCATCGAAGTTGGTTTGATATCTAAGGTTTTCAGCAATTCCTTGATGTCACCGCGTGCTTCCGGTTTCAGCTGGCGTTCCAAAATGTAATTATATCCGTCGAACTGAGGTTGCTGATTTGGGTTTACTTTGAATACTTCGTTTTCGCGTTCCAACAACTGAAGCCCCATGTAAGCGCCACCCAAATCGCCCGATACACAAACCAAGTCACCCGGCTTTGCCCCGCTTCGGTAAACCAATTCATCTTCGTTGGCCTCACCAATAGCAGTAACACTGATAGTCAATCCGGTGAGTGAGCTGGTCGTGTCGCCACCAATCAAATCAACACCATATTTTTCGCAGGCAAGGTGAATGCCTGAATACAATTCCTCAACCGATTCCAGCGAAAATTTCGATGAAATAGCAATCGAAACCGTGATTTGCCGGGGAGTGGCATTCATGGCAAAAACATCCGAAAGGTTTACCACTACTGCTTTGTATCCCAGATGTTTCAACGGAACATACATCAGATTGAAATGAATCCCTTCAGTCAAAAGATCTGTGGTCACCACTATTTTCTTATCTGGAAAACTTAAAACGGCTGCATCGTCGCCAACTCCGGTTAATGTACTCGCATTTTTGAGCTGTATTTTCTCAGTTAATCTGTTTATCAGTCCAAACTCGCCTATTTCAGAAAGCTGGGTTTGTTTTTGTGTTTCTTTCACTCGAAAATATATAAGTTATTTAATTGATTATTTGTGCATTCTCGTGGAACTCCATGCCTGAAGGTTTTCTTTTCAAAGATTGTTTTTATTGTTTTTTCACCACCCCTTCAGTGAAATTAATTCTGTGGCATGTTCGTTTCATGTTAAAAATTAAGACCTGAAGGTATTAATTGCCTTCAAAGATTCGGCAAAAATAGCTTTACTTCCTTATCTTTGCAATTAAATTTAAACAGTCAGGTTACACGATTGTTACTAGAGTTGTAATCAGAAGAGAAAGGAAACTGTTGGACATGGAAAATCAGGATAAATTATTAAACGATATAACGACCAAGGAATACGAATATGGCTTTGTAACCGATATTGACACCGACGTTATTCCGAAGGGCTTGAGCGAGGATGTAGTGAGGCTGATTTCGCATAAGAAAAATGAACCCGAATTTATGCTCGAATTTAGGCTGAAAGCCTACCGTGAATGGCTGAAAATGAAAGCTCCGGAATGGGCTCATTTAAAGATTCCACCGATTGATTTTCAGGAAACCATTTATTATGCAGCGCCACGAAACACTCCAAAATACAATAGTCTAGACGAAGTCGATCCGGAATTGCTTGAAACTTTTAAAAAGCTCGGCATTCCGCTCGAAGAACAAAAACATTTGGCCGGAGTAGCTGTTGACGTGGTAATGGACAGTGTTTCGGTGACCACAACATTCAAAAAAGTACTGGCCGAAAAGGGAATCATTTTCTGTTCATTCAGCGAGGCTTTGATCGAACATCCGGAGTTGGTTCGTAAATACCTCGGGATGTCGGTTCCTATTGCCGACAATTTCTTTGCAGCCTTGAATTCCGCCGTATTTTCCGACGGATCGTTTTGCTATATTCCGAAAGGCGTTCGCTGCCCGATGGAACTTTCAACCTATTTCAGGATAAATACCGCCGGAACCGGACAGTTTGAGCGTACGTTGATTATTGCCGAAGACGATAGCTACGTGAGTTATCTTGAAGGCTGTACTGCCCCGATGCGTGATGAAAACCAGCTTCATGCTGCGGTGGTAGAAATTATTGCAATGGACCGTGCTGAAGTGAAATATTCTACGGTTCAGAACTGGTATCCAGGCGACAAAGATGGGAAAGGCGGAATTTACAACTTTGTAACCAAACGTGGTATTTGCCGTGGCGAGTCTTCGAAAATCAGCTGGACGCAGGTTGAAACAGGATCAGCAATTACCTGGAAATATCCAAGTTGTGTGCTGATTGGCGACAATTCAGTCGGTGAATTTAACTCAGTGGCTTTGACCAATCACCATCAGCAGGCCGACACCGGAACCAAGATGATTCACATCGGCAAAAACACCAAAAGCACCATCGTTTCGAAAGGTATTTCGGCCGGGAAAAGCGACAATTCGTATCGCGGTTTGGTCAAAGTGATGCCAGGTGCAATCAATGCCCGCAACTATTCGCAGTGCGACTCGCTCTTGCTGGGTTCAACCTGCGGCGCACATACTTTCCCGTACATCGAAGTTGGTAATAAATCGTCGATTGTGGAGCACGAAGCAACCACTTCAAAAATTGGTGAAGACCAGATATTCTATTGCAACCAGCGTGGCATTTCAACCGAAGATGCAATTGGGATGATTGTAAACGGATATGCCCGCGAGGTATTAAACAAACTTCCGATGGAATTTGCCGTTGAAGCGCAGAAATTGCTGGCTATTAGTTTGGAAGGTAGCGTAGGATAAAAAAAGGATTAGAATATTAGAATCTTGAATGATGAGTGATTTTTACTCGAGATTCAAGATTCGCCACTCAAGACTTGAAATTTGGAATAATAATCTTGAAACTATTATAGAATGCTATCAATAAGAAATTTACGCGCCTCGGTAGAGGGCAAAGAAATCCTGAAAGGGATCAATCTGGAAATAAAAGCTGGCGAAGTACATGCCATCATGGGACCTAACGGCTCAGGAAAAAGTACACTTGCTAATGTTTTGGCCGGAAAAGCAGATTACGAAGTTCTTGGAGGTGAAGTCACTTATCTGGGACAAAATCTACTCGAACTTTCTCCTGAAGTTCGCTCACGAAGCGGATTGTTCCTGAGTTTTCAGTATCCGGTTGAAATCCCCGGAGTTCCAATGATTAATTTCCTGAAAGCTTCGGTTAACGAACACCGCAAATTTAAAGGATTGGAGCCACTCACTGCAGGAGAATTCCTGAAGTTGATGCGTGCAAAAAAAGATATGCTCCACCTCGACACCGAATTGACCAACCGTTCAGTAAACGAAGGTTTTTCAGGAGGAGAAAAGAAGAAAAACGAAATATTCCAGATGGCCATGCTCGAACCCAAACTTGCTATCCTCGACGAAACCGATTCGGGATTGGATATTGATGCGCTTCGCATTGTGGCAGAAGGGGTAAATGCACTGAAAACGCCTGAAAATGCGACCATTGTTGTAACACACTACCAGCGTTTGCTCGATTACATTGTACCTGATTTTGTACACGTTTTGTATAAAGGAAAGATTGTGCTTTCAGGCGGAAAAGAATTGGCGCTGGAGTTGGAAGAAAAAGGCTACGACTGGATTAAAAACGGCAATGAAAATTAATGCATGGGGTTGAGGATTCGGACAAACACATAAATTTATATCCCGTTTATTAATCGTCTGTTTCCCTTTTCCCTTTTTACTTTTTCCTTAATAATATGAGTATCATTTCTGAAAAAATATCGCCAACGGATCAACTGGCTTCACTGTTTGAACAAAGCAGGGAAATACTGAATCAGGGCTCCTCTCCGCTACTCAACCGGATGCGAGAGGTGTCGTTTAAGCGTTTTGCCCAAACCGGAATACCCGATTTCAAGAACGAAGATTACAAATACACCAACCTGAAACCTGCTTTCGAAAAGTCGTATCGTCAGGAATTAGTGCGGGAATCAGGCTTAATTAACCTGAATGAAGTCTTCAAATGCAACCTTCCTCAACTGGATACGCATTTGGTCTTTCTGGTAAACGGATGGTTTTACAGCGGCAATAATCCCGTAGCTGAACTTCCAAAAGGAGTTGTGTTGGGAAGTCTGGAGCAAATTGCCAACGAAAAGCCTGAATTACTTCAAAATTATCTGAACCGTCAGGCTGGATTGTCAAACGATCCATTTGTGGCACTGAATTCGGCTTTCGCAAAAGATGGGTATTTTCTATTCATTCCGAAAGGAGTGGTCATTGAAAAGCCTATTCAGATCATTAATTTGCTAAGTTCCGACGAAAACCTGATGGCTACCCAGCGCAATCTGGTAATTGCCGAAGCTTCCAGTCAGGTTAAACTGCTGATTTGCGACCATACTTTGACTTCAACTTCGTTCCTTTTTAATACTGTTTCTGAGATTTTTGTTGGTGAAGATGCCTTGGTAGATGTTTATACCATCCAGAACCACCACAACCAATCAACTTCCATAAATTCCGCATTCTACAAGCAAGAGCGCAATTCGAACCTGGTTACCGGCACGGTCAGCTTGCATGGCGGTTTAATCCGCAACAATCTGAAAGTTACTTTCAATGGAGATCATGCTGAAGCGAATGTCAATGGCATTTCTTTCACCGATAAAAAGCAGCATGTCGATAATTTCACCATGATCGAACACGCTTCGCCCAACTGTTTAAGCAATCAGATTTACAAAAACATTCTCGACGATGAGTCGACTGGCGCATTTGCTGGCCGTATTCATGTGGCGCGCGATGCGCAGCAAACGGTGGCTTTCCAGCGAAACAACAATGTTTTGCTGTCGGATAAAGCCCGGATGCAAACCAAACCTCAGCTCATTATTGATGCTGACGACGTAAAATGCAGCCATGGAGCAACTGTTGGCCAGATTGATGAAGATGCTTTATTTTTCCTTCGTGCTCGCGGAATTGGCGAGAAAGATGCCCGCATGATGTTGATGAATGCCTTTGCTCATGAAGTAATCCTGAAGATTTCGATTGAACCTCTTCGCGAACGGATTGACGAGTTAATTGAAAAACGCCTGAATGGTGAGATTAGTCGTTGCCACGATTGCAACTATCAGTGTAATTGCTAGAATATTATAATTGATTCAATGTGTAGAGATTTCAATACATTCAGAAACCTTCGGCAAATCAGGCAAATTACCAAACCCTGTGGATGTTGATCCAACATGCTATATTGCTGCTGAAATCGCGGCTTTTGCTGCTTTTTCAAGTATGGCTATGGCTGCATTTGCCGCATTTTGTGCAATCGCTTTTGAAAGGACCGCAAGAGCATTCAATTCGGCTTCGACAATAAGTTTCTCGTCGGCTAATCTGGAATCAAACTCATCCTGATCAATGTCACCATTAATTCGTAACTGAACCAGAAGCTGTAGGCTTTCTTTCCTGTTTTGCAAAAACTGATTGGCAGTTGATTCAACTTTTTCCCAGTTACCTTCAACGGTACCTTTTATTGCCGATAGCATGTCGGTAACTAATGCATTAATGTCTATATTCATGATTGTAAGTTATTTAGTTGGTTATTGGGGTAAGCTATTGCCTAGCTTAATCCCTTCGTCTGCAACTCTCATTGCATAAAACAAGTCATTAAATGTCTTTCGGTTTAATAGAATGAGTCCATCTTTCAGGGTATTTTTTACTTTGTGTTCTTCCTTATACTTCACCCAAAATTGAAGCGTAATTTCGCAAATCCTTGTAGAATTCTTATTCAGAGGCCGTATCTTGTTTTTGTTTAGCAATGAATTGAGTTCTACTTCGATTTCTACATATTTATCAGTGAAATTCTTAAACGACCGACCATCATTTTCTGTATTTGTTGTTTCGAGCATCGATAAATAGAACTTGTCTATTGTTTTGGCTGTATTATCAATCTGCTCCGAAATAGCTGCATTGTAACTTGGAAGCAGGTTAACCTTGCAGGAGCTAATTGCTGCAATACAGCAAGCCACCATAAGGATTGACAGGAAACTTCGTGTTCGAATTTTCATTTGTTGGTTCATAATATTCTGGTTATAGAGATTGCTTTTAAAAACTTTGATTGATGCTTTTAACATCATATTGCACCAGTAAATGTGGTTCATTACTTAAGCTCCGCGTGTTGCTGATCTGAATTCATATACACTATTATCGAAATTTAGTTACAGATAAACTAAGCATAATAGTGTGGAGCAGTTATTTTTAAGTGTAGTATTTCATCACAAAGCTGAAGGCATTGTCGCCCATTACACGGTTCACTATTTCTTCAGGATCAATGCGATTGAATGAATTGGTCAGCTTTCCTGAATTGGATTTCATATAAGTATGCGCCTGCATCAGCAAGTAATCTTCCAGGGTCGGCAGATTTTCGGCAGTCCAGAATCCGTTAATCGGATCAATCATGCCGTCGTAGTCGCTGCCAATGGTTTGAATTCCCCAGGCAAAAAGTCCCTGCGAATCGAGCAGTTCGGCAATGTGCTGAATTTGACGCCAAACCAGAAAACTCGAATGAAATAATACTTTCCGCCGTTCGATGCCGTGTGTTTTCTTTAACTCAAAATCGCCGTGTGCTGCAATGCGCCGTTCGTCGAGTTGTAAGCCAAACAGTCCGTTTGTTCGGGCAACCCGGATGATTTCATCATCATACAGATTAATGTCGGCATTCATAAACAAATGCTTGTCCTGATCATTGCCAATTACAGCGCCATGGCTCACCATTACCGGAATGTCCTGTCCGGCGTATTTGGTGTCGAGCAGATTAAAATATTCCAATCGCGAGATTCTGCTCATGTGTTTGATGTCGATCAAAATCCGTTTATTTCCGGAGTTATCGAGCATTTTATCGACTACTTCCAGTCCAAGCTGAGTAAATCCGGTATTCATCATATAACTTTGGTCAACTGCCGACTTTACTAATCCGGTAAGACTTTCGGCATGACCACACAATTCGTTAAAAAAATGATGGGCGAGCGTGATGAAAATCGGTCGGTGCTCCCAGTTTTTTACCTTTTCAACATTGCCGAGTACATAGTTTCGGTTTGCAGCGTTCTGTTTCGGATGAATTCCGGTTCCAAACGAATGCGCCCCTTCAATGGTAAGCAGAACCGCAATGGAATTCGATTTCTGATCGTCGATGTAATCGTCGTTGAGTGCATTCATTACATCTGACGAGTTTCGCGCAAGTGAATAGTGGTAACTTGCCCTATCGGCCAGGGTCACCTGCTTTCCGCTCATTTGTTTCAGGAAGGCGTATTCGTTTTCGAGGTCGGGGAAATAGTCGGTTACCGATTGTACAAAATCAATCCGTCCGCGACCAACCGAAGCGACGAAATTGAGTAGCAGATCGCTGAATTCGCCAGTTCCGAGCTTGTTGTCAAAGAAACTGCGCTCCATCGGGTACAACGAAGCAAAAACGATTCCGGCGTTTCCATATCCCAAAGCCGAAAAGTTACTTTGCCGGTACTTCACAATTCCGCCCAAAAGATCGATCATCTTTTCGAACAGGTCTGGCGGGTCATAATACCAAACCGAACTTTTTGATTTTAGGTTTTTGCTGTTTTCCTTTCCGGGGAAACTATGTCCATAAGCTTTCAATGTGGGGTGGCAATGGATGTCGGCAAAGTATTTCATGACCTTCTTTTTGTTTGGTTTAAATCGGTATCCTTAAAAGTTATTAACCTTGTTTCTTTTCCCTGTCGTCCGAAGTTGGAGTGGCAACCGAACCACGCAGTTTCATTAGTCTGTTCAGAAGATCGAACCAGAATGGAGCACCCAGCGAGAGAGCCAATGCTGTGACCATCCATCCTATCAGCGAGTAAAATATACTCCGGAAAGAGGAACTGTCAAAGGTTTCCCATCCTAATCCGAGAGAATGATGCACACTATTGATGTCATTTCTGATCAGCGTACTGGCCTGATCCAACAATTCGTCTCTTTTCGATTTTAATTTCAGATAATTGGCGAGCTGTAGGGAATCGCTCAATTCTTTATTCCGAAGACTATCATTTACCTGGATTTTATTTTTCTGCGCTAAAAATTTATTGTTCTCAGCTTGTTGAATTAGAAGTTTTGTATCCAAATCGGGATGGGCTTCCTGAAAAGCTTCGGCCTGCTGAACAAGCTGTTCCCTGAGTTTCGGATCTTTTTCGAGCCGTTCTATGATTTTTAGGGTATCGACATTGAAAGCAATTGAGATTGCTAAGCCAATAAAAAATAAAACAAATTGAATGTGTTTTTTATACCAGGTAGATGCGCGATCCATTGTTTCTTCAAACCAGAATTCAAGGTGATGTTTAAATTTTGCGATGTCTCCATTGGCATCGGCCCAAATCGATTTTAAGTAACTAAGGGTCTGATCGCTGATTCTGGCATTTCCCCAATTGGTCGATTTGTCGTTTAATGACTTTTGGATCAACAGCTTTATGTCGTCACCCGGCGCCACATCTTTGCCCCGGAGTAAATCGACAATAACCTTTGAGAAAGTTTCTTTATTGATATAGGCAGGCTTGCCGCGGCAATCACTTTCTCCCAGAAACAGGATGAGCGGATGCTTATAATATTCATACGACATCGTATTTCTCAAACCACCATTCCCGGTTTTTTTAAACAAATACCAAACACTCCTGAACTTTGAGGCAAACTTATTCTCATCTTCAAGCATCCTGAACACTGCCCGTTCCAATATTTTAGCCCTGAACGCAAATTGGGAAGCTATAATCTCCTGAATAATGGTGGCCAGTAAACTATAGAGTAGGTAAATAAATATCAACCCAATAACAATATCCAGGATGGATGAGTTAAGCATAGCGTTGGTTTTGTTAGTTTACTTCAGGAGAGTTCGATTACGGTTTATCTCCAACCTGAATCCGTGTGACAATCAACAGTTCATCAAGCCTTGAAATTTCCGGTATCAACCCACTCGTTTTTCAGGAGCGACCACCAGTCATCGGCAAGTCCCTGAAGTACATATTCGTATGGAAGCCAGCCGTAACCATCCTGTCCCCAATCGGTTCCCCATGAGTTTCGAATTAGGAAAGCCCCGGTAGTCTCGGTACTTCCAATGATGTTGTTTTTAATTTTCATGGTATCGTCATATCCGGCAACAACAATCGCATGGCCGCCTTCAATTTTTTCGCCTTTGGTCGGATAGGGGATTTTACCGTCGTTATTGCCAGCCTGACTGATGGAACTGTAAACCGTAAAACCGAACATAGACGGAAGCCCTGCTGCCAGATTCGTTTTGATTCGGGTTAAGAGTTGATCAGCGGGAGTTCCCGGTGGATCGAGCCTGTAATAGCTCATCGATTGATAGTTTTGTGCAAACGCATAGCAAAAGGCAGTTGGTTCTTTATCGAAATTAGCAATTTTATAAGGCCAATATTCTTCGGGAGGAACACCAAAAAGCACCAATGCTCCCATCGCACTCCTGAGAAATGCGCCAGTATCGCCTTTTTCTTTCATTAGGTTGCGTGTTGCTTTGTAAAGGAATAATCTTGAAGCATCAATGTGCTTCCCAAAGGCACGCCGTTCAAAATATTCAACCAAACCAACTCCTGCATTTGCAGTACACGAGCCTAGATTGCCCTGATCTTCAATGGGCGAAAACCAATCGACGAGAGATGCGGTTTTTGGTAATGTTGTTTTTCCTGTTTTACTTGCACCAGCTTTAGCAAGCATCTTTTTTATTGAGTCTTGCTGCCCTAGTCCCTGAAGGCGGGTCGATACATTGTCATTTTCTACTGTGAGATCCCTGAAGTCGGGATAATCGGGAAGCCAGCCCATCCCTGATTTTCTTCGAAAAAAAGTGTTCATAATGTCCTCTTTTTAGAATTGTTTTTCTGTTAACCAATTTGACATTTCTAGTTAAGTCGTAATCTTCAGTTTTCAGTTGAATAACTACATTCAATAAAATTACTTCCAAAGTCCGACACCAGTCAATAGCACGAAAGTGTCATTCCCATTAAATTGCCTTTGAGAACTTTTTTCTGATTTTTCTGTTAACTTATTTATTTGGAGTAGATTATCTGCTTTTTTATTTAAAAGGTAAGTTCTTGAAAGTAAAAAGAAATGTTCTGTTTATGTTTGCTTTCGGTTGTGTTTTTTGCAAATTTTCGAAGTATACGTTAATTCAATTAATGTTTTGCACCATGGAGAATGAACCCAAGTCTAATGTAAATCATGATGTAAATCCCCCAATTGCTGCTAATATTATTACTCCTGACCTTGAGGTGACAGGTTCAAAATTGTATGGAACTTTCCCTGCCGATTTTTTCAGTTCTTGTGTTGTCGATTATTCTGGCAAACAATTTTCCTGTATTCACGATCATTGCAAAGAGCACAACGTCTGTTTCAATGAAAGCTTGTTGCCCGATGATTTCAATTTTCATGAGCTCCATTTTCACGAGGAGGATCGAAAGCTTTGGTGTGACAAAGTTTTTCCCGATATCCTCAGGTTTATTGGTTCTGAGCCAAATGTGGAATCGTCGGATTACAGGTTTATTTTTAATCATCGGTATATCAGGAAGGATGGTAGTATTTCTCAATTCATGCATGAAGGATCGATAATTTTTGTCGATGATAAATGGTTGCCGGTTTTAAACCTAAAGGTGTTTTTCGAAATAGCCGACATCAAGGCGGACGAAACCATTGTGGTGACTGTTTTCCGGCGTTCGGTTGAACATGGATATCAAAAGGTTCTGACTAAAATGTATTCGAATACTAATAATTCCTTGCTTTCGCCAAGAGAGTTGGAAATTGTTAAGCTTTTCCACGAAGGCCATAGCAGTAAAATGATAGCCGACCAACTTAAATTGAGCATTCATACCGTAAAAAATCACAAACGCAATTGCATGGAGAAAACCCACACTCACAACATTTCAGAACTAATCCATGTTTGCATTCAAAATCACTGGTTGTAATTTGAATGCCCAGTTTTTAAATGCTATCCTGCATTAAGGAAATTCCCGTATTTTTGCTCTCTGAAAAATTTCAAACTCCAATGAAACAGGTTCTTTTTGTTTGCCTCGGAAACATTTGCCGAAGTCCCAGCGCTGAAGCGGTTTTTAATGCGATAGTAGAAGAGAAGGGACTCTCCGAAGAGTTGCTTTGTGATTCTGCCGGAACGGCAGCCTACCATGCCGGCGATCAGGCTGATTTCCGGATGAAGCAATTTGCCCAAAAGAGAGGATATCACCTGACCCGCATTTCGAGGCCAGTTAATCCGGAGCTGGATTTTGACCGTTTTGATTATATTATTGGCATGGACAAGCAAAATGTACGCGATTTGAAGGCGGTTGCCCGAAATGAAAATGACCGGAAGAAAATCTCACTCATGACTGATTATTGTTCCGGCAAGAAATATGATTCGGTTCCCGATCCTTACTATGGCGGTGCGGCTGGGTTTGAATTGGTCCTGGATATATTGGAAGATGCCTGCGATGGGTTGATTCGGAAGCTCCAAGTAGAATAAACTTGGTCAGTGCTCAGTCTTAGTTACCAGTGGTCAAAAATTGGTCATTAGTTGCACGTCATTAGTTGTCATTAGCTTCGCGTCGGATAACAATCAATGACCACAAATGACACAATGACTATAAATGACAAACTTGAAGCATTTCAGAGCTGATCGCAAATCTGAAGAAAAGTGTGGAATAAAAACGGAGGATCGTAACCCAAATCTGCTTTCCCGAAGCGCACGATGATCACGTTTTTTTCAGGATACATGTAAATCAACTGTCCGTATAACCCAATGGCATAGAAACTACCATACTTTTTAGGGCCAATTCCCCAGTTATAATGGTAAGTGAGTCGTTGCCCGTTCTCTTTCGACGAATGAAGGCTTTGATCGACCCAACTTTCAGGAATAACCTGTTTGCCGTTCCAGTTTCCGTGGTTTAAATATAACCGGCCAAATTTGGCAAAATCTACCGTTCGGGCATTCAAACAGCAAAATGCCTTTTCAACTCCCCCTGGGCCTTCTTTACTTAAACTCCACGACGCCGGGTATTCCATGCCTATTGGCTTCCATATTTTCTCCTGAAGATATGCCGAAACATTCATTCCTGTGGCTCTTTCAAGGATCATTGCCAGTAACTGGGTATTAATGTTACTATATTCGAAATGTTCGCCCGGAGTGAAAACCGGATGAATATTTAAAATGTCTTTTGAAAGATCTTTGCCCCAGTAAAACTCCAGGTTCCCGCCAACATGATTCTGTATTTCTTTGTAATGAATGCCTGAAGTGTGGTCGAGCAGATGATCGATTGTTACCGGTTCAAAACCTTGATTTGTAAGTTCTGGAAAGTAACTGACAATGCTGGTGCCCGTTCCCGGAATTTTACCATCTGCGATGGCAATACCGATTAATCCTGAAATAAATGCCTTGGCCACCGAAAACGAAGTGACAATACTTGAATCGGCTTTTGATTCATCGAAATACTGATATAAGAGTGAATCATTCCGGATGATTAGGAAGGACAGGGTTTTGTGGTCTTTTAGAAATGAATCAAGTTTTTCGTCTCCGGCATCAATTCTCCGGCTGTCAACCTCAATGGTCTCGCCCAGATTCAGATTTGGGTTTGATGGATAAAAATGAAATGTTTCAGTTCCGGGCTCAATTGCTCTGTTTGCAAAGAGTTTATAGTCATCAGATTCTGGCACACCAATCTTGCTGATTTTTGAAAGTTTCCCGCATGAGGTAAACAAAAGAATTACAGCTATCAGTATTTCAGCAGCGTTTGTCTTTTTCATTTATGGGTTCCAATCAATTTCCGGCAGTTTCACCCATTCAATTTGGAGCGAATGATTGTGCAAATTCGATTATCCGATTACAGCGTCCAGAATTCGTTCGACATGAATTTTGGTAGTGTTGAGTAATTCAATGTCTTCAAAATCGCTGGTTTTCAGTATTAAAGGTAATTCGGTGCCTCCCAGAATCAGGCTATCAACCTGGCCTTCGTTGTACATTCGGTTGGCAATCGACAATAAATGGCTTTTTGTTTCAGGCAAAAATCTACCACGGACCAACTCTTCCATATAAACTTTATGGATGTATTTTCGCTCATCAGGCATAGGCGTAATAATCTCCATTCCGGCAGCATCAAAACCATCCTGAAAAAAATCTCCCTCCATGGTAGGCAATGTCCCAAATAAACCTAATCTGCTATGCCCTTTGGCTTGAGCGTAGGCAATGGTCGAGTCGACAATACTTACCATCTTTGTTTTAACCCGTTGTGCAAGAGGTTCAAAAACCAGATGAGGCGTGTTTGAAGCCATAAAGATTACCTTGGCTCCGGCTTTTTCCAGTACAAATATTTCTTCCGACAAATAATCAACCAACTCATCTAAATGGTCATTGGTAATCAACTCCATCATGTGGGTCATGTTGATGCTGTTGATGATAATGGATGGGTAATCGCGTTGAGCAGTACGTTCCTGAAATCTGGAAATGAGGCGATTGTAATAGTCAACTGTTGAGGCTGGGGCAATTCCCCCAATCATTCCGATAGTTTTATAATGTTTGAGCATACCTGAAAGGGTTTATTTTGAGCATCAATGAATTTATCAAATCACATTCCGTATCCTTCGCCACTTCCCGTCTGCTTTTCTTTTTCGGGCTAATTATCCTCCCGAACGTTTGACTTTGTAACTGGCACTTTTGAGAATCTCAATTACTTTGTTACAGAAATCACCTTGAATCAGGATTTCCCCATCTTTAGCAGAACCTCCCACACCACATTTGGTTTTCAGGATTTTGGCCAATTCTTTCAAATCCTCGTCTTTTCCAACAAAGCCGGTAATTAAGGTAGCTTTCTTCCCATTTCGTTGTTTTTTGTCGAGCTGAACCCGCAGATCCTGTTTGTTGGGCTGAAGCGTTTCCTGTTCCTCACCAGTACCACTCTCGTATTGAAAATCGGGGTTGGTTGAGTAAACCGTTCCCAGCCTGTCTTTCCAGTCGTTGGCCATTTTATTTTCTGAAATTTGCGCTCAAAGATAGCAGATTTTAATACTGATTAGCTTCTAATACAAAACATCTTCCATAATATTTCCCGAACAATGATCGGGAATTGGCATATGCAGAATCTCCAAAATAGTAGGGACCATATCTTCTCCCAGAGTTTTTTTATGGATTTGAAGATGTTTTACCGAATTACCGCACATGATGAAGGGAATGTTGGAGTTGTCGTTGTATATGGTTTTCTCATACTTAAATACCGGTTGCCAGCCATCTTCGAGTTGGAAAAGCACATCTCCGGAACGTTTAAAATTGTACGAATTGGCTATTACGGCCAGTTGACCTTTTGCATAATCGCCCTGCTCAAACGAAGTGGAAGGCAAAGCAATCTTTACTCCTTCAAACTGGTTAATGAAATTGGCAGTCTTGGTTTGGATGTCTTGCAGCGAAACATTTTTCTTTTCGAGCAATTCGCGGTTAAAGTAAAGCTGCTGGTCACCTACAACCTCAATCCAATCGCCCTGTCCGTAAGTAATATTCAGGAACGATTTGAGCAGTGCAATTGCACTTTCAGGAGAAAAAGTACCAACAGGCATGTTGAATTCTTCTTTCATGTAGTCGACCGGATAACTTGACGAACAGGTTGATGTAAGTACCACCAATGAATTTCCCTTGCCAATTGTTTTGTCTAGAAAATCTAAGAGCAAGGCTATGTCCTGATCAAGCCGCAAGTAGGTGTCTTCCATCTCAATTGAGGCGGGGCCGAACGAGCTGTTTTCGTAATCCATTGAGGTAAAGGTAAGCGACAGCAGATCTGGATATTCGTCCTTTCCCAGGTTTTCGGCCAGAATTAAGCTGGTCGCAAAATCCCTCACCATGTTATTTGCGAAAGGAGTGGTTTTCAGAAATTTGTAATTTACAGCCTTTTCTTTGAGCTTCTTCATGCTGTAAGGGAAAGTACTCCATTTGTCGTTATACCCTTTTTCAAGAACATAGTCGTCGGGCAGGCTTTCCTCATAGCTAGTAATGGGCAGTAGGGTTGTCCATTCGCGCTGTGTAAAGGTTTTGGCATATTCTTTTTCGTTGAACTGTCGCACCCACTCCGGAAAAGTATCGACATAATAGGAGCTTGAAATCATGTTGCCGTTTTGAGTGTCGAACCAGTAAGCCCCATTGGCGGCATGTCCGGCCGAGAGTACCGCACTGACATCGTTCATAGCCACGCTAAATACTTTTGATTTGTTCCGGTTGTTGATTTTAAGGAGGTCGCCTAAAGTGGGCGAAAGAAGTTTGGTCGCCGAACGTTCGCCATTTTTCGAATCGCTGCCAACTGTAATAAAATAATCGTCGGCAATACAGTTTATTTCTTTTTTCTTAAGCCTGTCGTACCAATTGTCGCTAACAATGCCATGAGTGGCTGGGTAAACTCCTGTGAAAAGGGTTGCTGTTCCGGTCGATATTTTTTGAACATGCAAATCGAGTTGGGCATTGCTGCAAACTGCCCCTTCGTTAACCAGCCGTTTGAATCCGCCTTCCTGAAATTTATTCCAGTACCGCGAAAGGTAATCGGTGCGCATTTGGTCGACCGAAAGTACCATCACTATTTTGGGGATATTGGCATTGTTATTTTTTGCATTTTGTGCAGTAAGTGAATTTCCACAGAGAATTGTCGATAAAGTGAAAATAATCAGTATGTTTAGTTTTATCATGGTTGGCTTAAATTTGAGTGGCAAAAGTATAAAAACAAAGAATCATACCCAATTACTAACTGAATTTTCGAACCCGTCTTTTAAGACTTCTGCATGGAATATGCAATTTGTAGCTTCAAACAAGCCCGATTTTTTAGGAATTGATTTCTATGCGCCATTGGTTAATCATGATGGGAAACAGGGCATTACCAGTTCAATCGAAAACCAACAGCTATTTTGAAATTTATTCGAAAGGTTCAAAAGGTTAGTTGCCGGATCCGGGAATTGTTTATAACAGTAATGACTGCAAATGTCTTGGAACAGTTGTGAATACGCCTGAAGGAGTATATGTTGTAGTTGCCAATCAAAAAGCAGATGTGCAGGGTTGTCTGGAAGGAAAGGGCTATGCCCTTTTAATTACAAACAGGATGTCAGTTGCAAGTAACTGTTTTTGTGTGATCTACAATAAGACGTTAAAAAAGGTTTAAAAATCCTTCAATTTTCGTTGAGGGATTTTTTCTCTTCGTGCGACATATTCACGTAAGACTATAAAATTATGCTAGAACGCAATATTCCATGGGATGCGATTTCAGCCCGTTTAAAGGACGAAGCTGATGAGGATCAAATGAGACAAATCCAGGAATGGTTGGATTTATCGCCTGAGCATCCTGTTATTTTGACCGAGATTCTGAATGCTTGGTCAGTCTCTAAAAGCCGGACAGATATCTATCAGCCCGATCTGTCGGTAAACTGGGAAAAGCTGATGAAGAATATTAATTATCAGTCCAAGACAAGGATCAACCGCTTTGTTTATTTTCGTTGGGTTGCGGCTGCGTCTGTATTGGCTTTAGTTTTTCTGGCTGGTATGGGTTTGGACAATAAATTCTTCAATCCTTCTGCTAAAATTACATATACCAAGATTGTTGCCCCGGAAGGCAATAAAACCCAGGTTGTGTTACCCGACAGCACTTGTGTTTGGCTCAACTCAGGGTCAGAGTTGCAGTATGCGTCTGATTATTCTGCCAAGAACCGCAAAGTGAATATGAAAGGCGAATGTTTTTTCGACGTGGTAAAAGACCCTGTCCATCCATTCATCGTTCAGGGATCTAAATTTCAGGTCCGTGTTTTTGGTACCCGCTTTAATGTAAATGAAGATAACGAAAAAAATACGGCTGATGTCACATTGGTCTCGGGTAAAGTACAGGTTTTCAATTTATATGAGAAACCTGTTTCTGAGCTGAATCCTGGCCAGCAATTGGTTTACGAAAAGGGAATTTATCATGTGCAAAACGCTGAAAATCTGGAAACTTTAACGGCCTGGTTAAATAATATGCTGATTTTCGACAACCAGCCATTCGAAGAAGTTATCCATTACCTCGAGAAATGGTATGGTGTAAAGATTCATCTGGATCGCACGCTGTATTACAGCCACAACTATACATTTAAGGTTAAGACCGAAAGTTTACGCGAAGTCATGGAATTGATTTCGGTAATTACCCCAATCGAATATCATATCGAAGGAGAACAAATAACTATAAAATATAAAAGAAGATGAAGTAGTACAAAATGAAAAAACAGGAAGTGTTCGAGACTCCCTGTTTCTAAGTTAGTTTTATTTTTTAATCGAATTTTTCGTGCGAAAAGCTTCCTGAGAAAAAGTGAAGCACAAAAAATTCAAAAACTAAATCATTCAAAATTATGAAAAAAAAATTAATGTATGCGTGGCGGGTAAATCCGCTTATGCAAAAAATTCTCTTAATTATGCGACTAACGCTTTTCCTAATGGTTTTGAGTGTATTGAGCGCTTTTTCAAGTAGCTATGCACAAAAGACGAAGTTAAGTCTGAAGGTTCAAAACAGCCAAGTGAAGGAAGTTTTGAACGAAATAGAAAATCAATCTGATTTCTTTTTCATGTACGACAACAAGCAGATTGATGTTGAGCGCCGTGTAAATCTTGAAATTAACTCGCTAAACATTGATCAGGCGCTCCAAAAATTATTCGAAGGCACTTCGACCAGTTACAAAGTAGTAAACAGGCAGATCCTGCTTTACAATGAGAATGAAAGCAGTGCTTATTCGCAGCAGACAAGTAAGGTTGCCGGTAAAGTAACTGATTCGGCCGGATCTTCTTTGCCTGGCGTTTCGGTTGTAGTTAAGGGTACTACCAATGGAACAATAACTGATATGAATGGTGCATATATCATTGGCAATGTGCCTGTAAACGCAACCTTGCAGTTTTCATTTGTTGGTATGAAATCTCAGGATGTGTCGGTAGCCGGCAAAACCAGCATAAATGTAGTCCTTGAAGAAGAAACTGTTGGTATTGAAGAGGTTATTGCAATTGGTTATGGTGTTCAGAAAAAGAAATTAAATACTGGATCAACCATTCAGGTTTCCGGAGAAAATCTGCAAAAGATGAGTACTGTAAGTGCATTGGGTGCTTTGCAGAGTCAAACCCCCGGTGTTAGCATTACTCAATCATCGGGTATGCCTGGCGAAGGTTTTAAAGTTACCGTTCGTGGTTTGGGGACTATTGGTAATTCAAGTCCATTGTATGTTATCGACGGAATCGCAGGTGGTGATATTAACTCTTTGAACCCCGCCGATATCGAGTCGGTTGACGTGTTGAAAGATGCTGCCTCGGCTGCTATTTATGGAGCCCGTGCTGCTAACGGTGTTATTTTGGTTACTACCAAACAAGGACGTTCCGGAAAAATGCAGATTACTTATGATGGGTATTATGGAATTCAGAATCCTTACAAGGAACCACCGCTTTTGAACGCAAAAGAATACATGACTGTCCTGAACGAAATTAATTTTAATGAAGGGCTGGCCGCTTATGATTGGGCTACCATGATGCCAACTTTATATCCAAAAATTCAAAGTGGTGAATGGACTGGAACAAACTGGCTGAAAGAAATCCGCAATAAAAATGCAGCTATCCAGAATCACGCCATCAACATGTTGGGTGGTAGCGAAACCTCGAAATTCTCTTTGGGTTTTTCGTACAGCGACCAGCAAGGTATTTATGGTAGCCCGGTTGAACCTGGCAATAAACGTTATACTGCGAGGTTAAATTCGGAGCATACCCTTTTGAAAAACAGTACAGGCCTCGATGTCATTAAATTTTCAGAAAACCTGAATTTTGGGTACAGCGAAAAGCAAGGTATTGGAATTGGTAATATTTATTGGAATGACATTCACAACATGTTGGTTGGAAGTCCATTAATGCCTGTTTATGGTGCTGATGGAACTTATTTTGATAAAGCAGACAAGGCTGCTTCAGGACTTGACCAACTTAGCCCGGATATGGCCAACCCTATTGCGAACATGATTTATAACCGGGGACAGAATTTATCGAAGAATTATAACCTAAACGCAAATGCCTCTCTTGAAATTCAGCCCATTAAAGATTTAAGGTTGAAAAGTACATTTGGATATAAGAATAGCGCAAGCAGCTACCGTCAATATACTCCAATGTACGAACTATCTACTTCAAGCATCAACACGATTGATAAAGTAAACCAGTCAATGGGTTCAGGCTATAGCTGGACATTTGAAAACACGCTGTCCTATTCAAAAATGTTTAACGAGCATTCGTTTAACGCCATTATTGGTCAGTCGCTCGAAAAATGGGGGATGGGTGAAAATATGAATGTTACCAATGGATATTCGCTTTTTACCGATTTCGAACATGCCTGGCTCGACAATACCAAAGGCCTGACAGCCGGTACAACTACTATTAGTGGAAGTCCTTGGGGATCAGGTGGCGTTGAATCGTTCTTTGGCCGTTTGGGTTATAACTACAAAGAAACCTATATGGCTACTGTAGTAATGCGTGCCGATGGTTCATCAAACTTTGCCCGTGGAAATCGTTGGGGCTATTTCCCATCAGTTTCGGCAGGTTGGGTTATGACCAATGAGTCGTTTATGGAAAGCTCCAAGAGCTGGCTTGATTTCTTCAAATTACGTGGTAGTTGGGGGCAAAACGGTAACGCCTCAATCGATAATTTCCAATATCTTGCAACTGTGGCTTTCGATTTAACAGGAGCCTATTCGTTCGGAAATACCAAGACTACACAGTCGACTGGTGGTTATGCCGAAATTCTTCCCAATAAGGACATCAAATGGGAAACCTCAGAAACCCTTGATTTTGGTTTTGATGCCCGTTTTATACAATCGCGTTTAGGTTTGAACTTCGACTGGTATAACAAGAAAACCATCGACTGGCTTGTTCAGGCTCCGGTATTGGGATCTTATGGGACAAAAGCCCCATACATTAATGGAGGAGATGTGGTGAATAAAGGTTTTGAATTAGCCGCCACCTGGAATGATCATGTTGGTAAAGTAAATTATGGCGCCAACTTCAACATTGCCCATAATAAAAACGAAGTAACCCGTATTGCTAATGGAGAAGGAATCATTCATGGCGAAGCCAATGTTTTGAGCCAGGGTACTCCCGAAATGTATCGTGCCCAGGTAGGATTTCCTATTGGTTATTTCTGGGGGTACAAAACCGCCGGAGTATTCCAGAATCAAGCACAAATCGCTGCAACAAAAGCATTCTTGCAATCGAAACCTCAGCCTGGTGATTTGATTTTTGTTGATACCAACGGCGACGGGAAGATTGATACCAAAGACAAAGTTGAGATTGGCGATCCACATCCTGACATCACAATCGGGTTTAGCTTTAACGTTGATTACAAAGGCTTTGATTTGAATGTTACTGGTACCGGAGCGTTTGGCCAACAAATTGCTAAATCGTACCGTTCTTTCGCTGACACTAAAGTGCAGAACTATACCACAGATATTTTTGCCCGTTGGCATGGTGAAGGAACCTCCAATAAATTGCCTCGCTTATCAAGCGGAAGCAACGCAAACTGGCAGGAAATCTCTGATATCTACATTGAAAATGGTGATTATGTAAAAATACAAAACGTTTCTCTTGGTTATGATTTCAAAAAATTGTTTGCCAAACTGCCTTTTTCACAGGCCCGCTTATACGTAACAGCACAGAACGTTTACACATTCACCAAGTATTCTGGTCAGGATCCTGAAATTGGATATTCTCCTTCTGTGAATAATGTGCAACAAGGCTGGGTTTCTGGAATTGACTTAGGATTCTATCCAAGTCCACGGACATTTTTGATGGGTGTAAATCTCAAATTTTAATTATTTTCCGCTATGAAGAATTTAATATATATAGGTATAGCCGCATCCTCGCTGCTATTTATGAGTTGTGAAGATTTCCTTGACACAAGCAATCTCACAAAAAAGGACACTTCAAATTATCCTCAGACAGTGACCGACGCGCAGCAAATGATCACTGGGGTATACTCCAACCTGAACTATGCTGTGGCGAGCCCTGCAAGTTCAACTTATTTCGTGTCGGAGCTGGTCGCCGATGACCGTTTTGGTGGTGGAGGTGAAAACGACAAAATGGTTCAGGCATTAGATCTGATGCTTAACTATGGTTCAAGTATGCTTCAGGACTTCTGGAATACCCGCTACAAAGGTATTTTCCGTGCAAACATGGCCATTGAAACTCTTGACAATTGTACGGGTTTCGAAAACGACGATCAAAAAAATCAGATAAAGGGCGAAGCTTATTTCCTGCGTGCCTTTTACTATTCTGAAATGGCAACCCTCTTTGGTCAGGTACCTTTGGTTGTTACAACCGATCCCGTAAATCTTCCTAAGGCAGCTCCCGAAGAACTTTATGCGCAAATTGCATCCGACCTGAAGACGGCTATTGATCTGATGCCAGCAAAACCTTACACTTCGGTTGAAGCCGGACATGCCACCAAATGGGCGGCTGAAGCGCTTATGGCTCGTGTATACTTGTTCTATACCGGATTTTATAAGAAAGATGCACTTCCTCTTGTTGACAAAACAACTGTAACTAAGGCCCAGGTGATTGCCTGGTTGGAAGATTGTATCAAGAATAGTGGTCACACACTTGTTGGCGATTATCGTAACCTTTGGTCGTACACCAACAAATATACAAAGGAAGATTATGCCTATACAAAAGGTAAAGGACTGAAATGGGTTGAAGATGATGGCGCTGTTAACCCTGAAACAATGTTTGCTGTTAAATTTTCGAACTTCCCAAGCTGGAGCACTACTATTGGATATGCCAACCAGAATGCGCTTTACTTCGGAATTCGCGGTGGTCAGGATTTAGCTAAAACATTCCCATTTGGTCAAGGCTGGGGAATGGGCCCTGTGAATCCAACACTTTGGAACGACTGGAAAACAGCTGAGCCAACAGATATCCGTCGCGAGGCTTCTATTATTGATATACCAAAAGAACTTCCAGGTTATTCAAAAGGCGGATGGGCTGATTTTGTTCAGGAAACCGATTACTGGCAAAAGAAATATAGTCCGGTATCAGCAAAAAATACCAATGGAGGTTATGCATCTTCATACAGTGTGTTGATGTATGGTACTGCTGAAAATTTCCAACTCGATAATACAATGGACCAGGTTATCATTCGCTTGGCCGATGTTTACCTGATGCATTCCGAATTAAGCGAAACCAATACATACATGAATAAGGTTCGTGAACGTGCTGGTTTGCCTGCGAAGCCTTATTCATTGGCTAACATTCAGAACGAACGTCGTTGGGAACTTGCTTTCGAGGGTACCCGCTGGAACGATATTCGTCGTTGGGGTATAGCTGCCGACCTGCTCGACAAACAAACAGGTGTAGCATGTTATTTTAAAAGTACGCCAGATGTGACCAAAGCTTTTGGTGGAGGTTATAAAGCTCGCTATGATGCAACAAAGGGATTTTTCCCAATTCCTGAAGCACAAATTGCACTTTCTCAAGGTATACTGGTTCAGAACGAAGGATGGGGGACATCTGCCGCTGAATATACCGGTTGGAAATAATTTAGTTGTTTAAAAACTTATAACTGATTGGATATGAAACAAACCATCCCGATTTATCGGGGATCTGCCAACTGGCAGATGGCGAGTTCCATGTGGCAATTAAAAAACAAATTATAAACACATGAAAAATTTAATATATGCATTGTGCATGTTGGCAGTTGCTCTTGTAGCATGTGAGCCAATTGAAAATCGTGATTCAATTGGTGGTGCAATTGCCGCCGACAAATTGAATGTAAAAGCAACACCTATTGTTGTTGGTGGAAAGAACGGGAATATGGTAATCCTTGAAAACCACAGTCCTGTTTTGTCTTCATGGAATTGCGGCGGCTCTACCTCATTAAAAGCCTATGATACCGTAATGGTTGTTAAAACCGGAGTGGTTGATGTAACTTTTACAGGCTTGAATCCTGATGGAACAAAAATTGAAAAGAAGTTTAACATTCAGATTGATGAGTTGACCACATTGCCAACTGAATACAAATATCTTTTCGGGGATCCTACAAAAGGAGTTACTTCCAAAAAATATGTATGGGACGAAACTGCAGGCGCTGTTTGGGGAAATGGTGGCTATCTCGGAAATACTTCTCCGGGATGGTGGACAAATGACAAAGCATCGATGAATGGTAACGATGCTGACTATGGTTCAGAAGGTTACATGGTTTTCTCACTTGCCGGTTTGACGATGAAGAAATCGAACGCAGCTGGAACTAAAACAGAAACAGGTACTGCGGGTCTTGATTTGTCGGCAATTACCAAAGATGGTAATGGAGCTGTTTGGGCAAGTGCAAAACTAAACACAAAGAATGTTACTGTACTTTGTGGAAAGCAACCCAATAGCGCTTCTAAACAGGATCCTATTTATAGTTATGACATTTTAAAACTGAATGATTCTAAACTTGTACTCGCTTGGCCTGAACCTGGTTCTGGCGCTTGGGGTACAGCCTGGTTCTGGATGTTCAGGGTTGCGGATAAATAGTATTTGCGGTTAAATATTTTTGAGAGAGGGCGGGCTCATGGCTCGTCCTCTTTTTGCATATAGAATTTTTGGTCAATATTTTATGTAAGGTTGTTGTCGATATTTTATGAGAGACTCTTTTTTTATCCTCCTGATGTTCCTTGTTTCCTGCCAATCCGGAAATAAGTTCTCGATTGCAGGTTATTTGGCTGACAAAAGTTATGACGGAGAAACGATTTATCTGGTTCCGCTGGAGAATGCTGTAAAAGAAAGGGTAGATTCAACGTTCATAAAAAATGGTACCTTTCAATTTGATGGATTTGCAAAGCTTCCTGAAATGTACGTCATCCGGGCAAAGCCTGTATTGCGATATAATCTGGAAGAACTTTTGGTGGTAAAAGAACCCGGCGAATTGACCGTGACGATAGATAAAAAAAGCTCAGTTAGTGGGACTCGGCTAAACGACTCGCTCCAGTATTGGAAAGAACGGAAGATGAGGTTCGATTTTGTGAATGCCGAATTGGTGAAACAGTTCCAGGGCGCGGATGAAGCTTCAAGGTCGGAAATTCAACTAAGAGCCGATTCGCTTCATGTTGATGCAGTAAACTTTCATTTTAACTTCGTTAAGAACAATAAAAATAACATTGTCGGACAGTTTGTTCAGAAAATAATGGGGAGTAATTTCACCGAAGAACAAAAACAGGAATTGAATGCAAAATGATTGGATTGAATGACTGGATATTTAAAAAAACATGATTGGATAGTGCTAACAGGGCTTATGGGTTTAAGCTTTGTGTTTTTCCAATTCTTCTATTCCTATCATTTGTTCTTCAAAGAGCAGATCCAGTTGTTCTTGTACACTCCTGATTATTTTATATCCTATTTTAAAAAACCAGCATGGCTGGCAGCTTATCTGGGCGATTTCCTTACCCAGTTCTTTTATTTGGGTGGAGGCGGCCCCTCAGTATTGGCTTTACTTTTTGGAATTGAAGGATTGCTCGGTTTTGTAGCAATTAAACGCATTACTTCAAGTACAAAGGCCGGACTGTGGGCATCGCTCCCGGTTTTGACCGACTGGATTCTCCATTGCAATAGCTTGCACAGCGTGTCGGTTTCGGTCGGTTTTATTCTTGTTTTGTGCCTGTTCCTGATCTATTCGGCTCTTTCAGGTAAATGGATTTCATATGTTGTACTGACAATATTTACATTGACTGGTTATTGGTTGATAGGTGGCTCAATTCTCATCTTTCCGTTCCTTATTTTGGCTTACGATTGTAACAACCGTCGGTTCTACTGGCTAAAATGGATCATCATTTTTGCAATTGGATTCTTCATTCCTCCAATTTTGAGGTACCACTATTTGCTTACACCAATCCAGTCCTTTATTTTTCCCGCCTTCAGTAAGCAAAGTTTACTTTTACCTGTGTCACTTTTACTCGCAATTGCATGCTACTTTTTCCTGAAGAAACTTGAAGCAACACACTCCAAAATGATCAATGTCGGAGTTCCTTGTGTTTTGGCGTTATTGCTTACAGTAGGACTCAAAACGAAGGCTAATTTTAACTTCGAAAAGATACTTTCGCTCGATGGCGAAACCTATTTTGGAAACCCTGATCGGGTCATAGATCTTTCAAAAAAGTACGATTTAAAAAATAACCAGGCGCCCTATTTCACTGATATGGCTTTGGCTCAAAAAGGAGTTTTACCTGAAAATCTGCTCGATTTTTATCAACCTTTTTCAATCGGGTTAATTCCTCCGGTGACGCCTGAAGAAAATTGGCAATCGATCTTTGTCAGTAATGAAGTCTTTTTCCTGATCGGCGATATGAATATGGCGCAACATTCGGCCATGCTTGGAAATACATTCTCGCCATACCAGCGAAGTTCGCGAATGATGCGACGGTTGGCCGAGATCAATCTGGTGAACGGCGATTCGGCTGCAGCTACCAAATACCTCCGGATTCTTACTAAAACTCTTTTTCACAGCGAATGGGCTGAAAGTAGATTGAAAATGATTCAATCTTCGGAAGCAAAGAATTGGCTGGCCAGCAAACGCGGCCAGGTTCCGAATACCGATATGCTGCGAAAATCGAACGACTATCTGTCGTCGCTTCAATTCCTTGTTGAGCAGCATCCTGACAATGTTATTGCAGTTGATTACCTGCTTTGCTACCTGTTGCTAAACAAAGAGGTCAAGTCATTTCGCGAAAATTACGATCGCTATTACCTGAAACTCAATCGTCCGGTTCCAAAGGTTTATGCCGAAGCTTTACTTGCACAGTTGGTTGCTGACGGAGCCTCGCAGCAAGAAGCGTTATCGTATTCAATCGATCCAAAAACGGTTAAGCGCTTTGCCGAATATACCCAAATTTTTGAGCAAACTTCAGGAGATATAAATGCACTGAATAAACAATTCGCGAAATCGTATTGGTTTTATTATCACTTTGCCACAATTCAGAGGAAATGAGAGCATATTTGATTGGATACCTGATAGCTGTTGTAATTTTTTCGTGTGGGGGCCCCGAAAATGTAAAAAATAGTCCGGAATTTCCTCCAATTTATCCTGATTATATAGATATTACTATTCCTCAAAATATTGCTCCTCTCAACTTTCTGTTACGGAATAAACCTGAAAAGTTGATCGTAACGATTAAAGGAAAATCAGACTCAATAACAGTAAAAGGAGAACAAAAAATAGAAATACCAATCGATCATTGGAAGGATTTACTCGCTTCTTCTATGAATGATAGTTTGATTGTCAGAGTTTTGGCTCGTTCAAATGGGGAGTGGGTTCAGTACAAATCGTTTAAATGGTATGTGAAAAGCGACAAGGTCGATTCGTACCTGAGTTACCGGCTCATTGAACCCGGCTACGAAGTATGGAATAAACTGCAAATTGTGGAACGCAATGTCGAATCCTTTGACGAGAGGGTGCTTGCCGACAACAACTTAACTAAGGGCGGTTGCATGAATTGTCACATTCATGGAAATCAGAATGGAAAACTCTCCATGTTTCACCTTCGGGGAGAGCATGGAGGAACGATCCTGAACAAAGATGGCAAGCTGCGAAAAATAAATACCCGTGCAAAAGGCATGATTTCGAATGCAGTTTATGGCGACTTCCATCCGGACGGACGATATGCTGTTTTTTCGACCAACATTATCATTCCAGAATTGCACGCCAACCGGACCGACCGGCTCGAAGTTTACGATACGGCTTCCGATTTGGTGGTTATCGATTTGGATTCGGATAAAGCAATTACTCAACCGTTTCTTTCGGATACCACGGCTTTCGAGACATTTCCGGTATTTTCGGCTGATGGGAAATGGATCTATTTCTGTTCTGCGCCAAAAGTGCCGTTGCCCGATAGTATCAAATCGTTGAAATACAACATTTGTCGCGTTGGATTTGACGCTTCAAAAGGAGAAATCGGAACTAAAGTAGATACCTTGTGGAATGCCAAGAAAATGGGAGGTTCGGTTTGTCACCTGAAAGCCTCGCCCGATGGTAAACTTTTGCTTTATACGGTGGCCGATTACGGAACTTTCCCGATTTGGCACCGTGAAGCTGATTTGCAAATGATGAACCTCAAAACCGGCGAAATTGATCGGTTGAAAAAGGTGAATGCCCCGAATTCCGATTCGTACCACAGCTGGTCGTCGAATAGCAGCTGGTTTGTTTTTGCCAGTAAAAGAGACGATGGAATCTATGGTAAACCTTATTTTTGCTATATTGATGCCTCTGGAAAAACGTATAAACCGTTCGTTTTGCCTCAGCGCGATCCTGAAACTTATGACAATATGTTGAAATCGTTTAATATTCCTGATTTGTCTGCTTCTCTGGTACCTTTTGATGCGGCTGATATCGAAAAGGTTTATCTGAAACAGGAGACCGAACAGGTAAATTGAATTAGGAAATAGTCAATAGTCATTGGGAAAGAACGAAATTCCCTAATGACCAATGACGAATGACTTTTCCTGAAAGATGGACTTGAAAATAAATGATAGTATGAAATACTTTTCTCTTGACAAACTATTCTCTCTGGCCTTTGGACTTGTGGTCTTTTGGTTTTTTGCCTTTTTGTACCCTTTCCATCTGAATTATCAGGAACAATACCAGATGTTTCTGTTTTCTGCCGATTACTTTAGGCAGTTCTTTGCCAAACCTGGCGGAATCAGCGATTATATTGGTAATTTCTTTACTCAATTTTATTTTTATTCGTGGGTTGGAGCTATCATTATGGCTGTCGTGCTCGTTGTTTTGCAGCAAGCGGTTTGGTTCATCTCGAAACGACTTGAGGCAAAGCAGTTCCTTGTCCCGATTACTTTTATTCCATCATTGCTGTATTGGAGTTTGTTCTGCGACGAAAATTACTTGTTGGGAGGATTAATTGTTATGCTGAGTGTGTCCGGATTCCTTGCAGCTTTTCTGATAATAAAGTCTGTAAAGATTCGGGTAGGTTTTGTACTGATTTCAATACCGGTATTATATTGGATTGCCGGAGGTGCTTTTGTATTGCTTCCTTTATTTGCTCTGGTATTTGAAGCATGGAAACGAAATCTGAAAATTGGGCAATTAGCGCTTTTTGCCGTTGTTAGTGTGGCCCTCGCATATGCGGTTCCAACGCTTTGTAAATCATGGTTTTTGCAATATCCGCTGCGCCAGGTTTGGATTGGTACAAATTATTTCCGCTTTCCGGTGAATGTTCCTGTTTCGGTTGGGATAATTGTGCTTTTGCTGATGGTTATTCCTTTCGCCCTTTATTATTTATCCAACCTTATCAGGAAAGATAATTCGAAAACTTTGATCATCGGTCAGTTGATTGTTATGGTTTTGGGCGGCTATTTTTTGATTAGTCATTCTGCCGACATGAGCAAAGAAGAAGTCATGGCATACGATTTTAACTGCCGGATGCGCCGATGGGACCATGTAATTGCTATGGCCGATAAAAAGACTCCGACAACTCCACTTTCGGTAACCTGCTTGAATTTGGCTCTGGCAAAGGAGGATCAGCTGGGCGAACGCATGTTCAACTATTACCAGAATGGAGTTGGTGGTTTAATGCCCGATTTCGTTCGGGATTATACTATTCCGATGATTGCCGGCGAGGTGTACTATCACCTGGGCTTTATAAATACCGCTCAACGATACGCTTTCGAGGCAATGGAAGCTTTACCCGATTACCAGAAGAGTGTGCGTTCGATCATGCGACTGGCCGAAACCAATATCATCAATGGAAATTATGAGGTTGCCGGAAAGTATCTTAGGCTGTTGCAAAAAACCTTTTACTACAGGGGCTGGGCCACAAATGCAATGAATACGATGAAAGATGAAAAGCTAATCGCTCAACATCCGGAATGGGGACCGTTACGCCAATGCCGCACACAGGAAGACTTTCTGTTCAGTGAAGGTGAAAAAGACATGATGCTTGGTGTTTTGTTCAAACAGAACAGGGCAAATCGCATGGCATTCGAGTATTTAATGGCCTACACTTTATTAAATAAAGACCTCAAGCATTTTCTATTGTATTTTCCTTTAAGTGAGTCGCTTGGCTATCGTACTATTCCGAAAAGTTATCAGGAAGCGTTGTATTATGCTTGGGCAAGTACGAATCATGATCCAACCAAAGATATTCCATATCCGGTTAGTAACATCACTAAGCAGCGGTTTCCGACTTTTCAGAAATCGCCCGGACAGATGAATTCTGCCTCCACGCCTAATGAGTTTTCAGATACGTACTGGTATTACCTTTATTTCGTAAAATAATCGACAAATGAACAGATACAGCATACTTTATATCGGTTTTATCCTGACGATTTTCTCGGCGTGCCGCGGGAAAGTGAGTCCAGGCGAGATTCTCAAAGAACAACCTAAACTTTTTCCTGACTATGTGAATGTGACCATTCCGGCCACGATTGCCCCTTTGAATTTTAAAGTTAAGGATGAATATTCGGATATCGATGCCGTTTTTGAGGGAAAAACCAACCAAACGATCCATGTTCAGGACAGTAAAGAAATTTGTATTCCGGCAAAAAAGTGGAGCGAAATGCTTGAAGCAAGTAAAGGCGACAGTTTGAAAGTAACCGTTTCGATAAAGCAGCATGACCGGTGGAAACAATATGCTCCATTTTGGCTGCATGTGAGCGAAACGCCAATCGATTATGGATTGGTTTACCGCCTGATTGCTCCCGGATATGAAGTGTATAGCAAAATGGGCATTTACCAGCGCAATCTTTCGAATTTCGACCAAAGTCCGATTGTTGAGAATACGCTAATTCCCGGAAGCTGTGTAAATTGCCATTCATTTCGCCAGTCCGATCCGAAGAATATGAGTTTTCATGTCAGGGGCAAAAAAGGTGGAACTGTTTTGCTTTCGGATGGGAAGATGAATGTTTTGAATACGAAAACCGACAAAACCATGTCGAATTTTGTCTATCCGTTCTGGCATCCATCGGGCAAATATATGGCCTATTCGGTAAACAATACGCATCAGGTTTTTCACGAGGAGAAAGGGAAACGCGTTGAAGTGGGCGACGTGGCCTCAGATGTAATTGTTTATGACATCAACAAGAATCTGGCGTTCAGTTCCAATTTGCTGATGCAGGACAGTATTTTCGAGACATTCCCTACGTTTTCGGCTGATGGTAAAACCCTTTATTTCTGCCGTGCAGCACGTAAAAAGATGCCCGATCAGTATAGCGAAGTCAGGTACAACCTGTGCAGCATCGCGTTTAATCCTGAAAATGGCACGTTTGGCGATAAGATTGATACCCTGTTCAATGCGACTGCGCTGAACAAAAGTGTTACATTCCCACGTCCTTCGTCCGATGACCGGTACATCATGTTTACGTTGATCGACTATGGAAATTTCTCGATCTGGCACAAGGAAGCCGACTTGTATTTGCTTGATTTGAAAACTGGAAATACCCGTCGCCTCGACGAAGTGAACAGCGACAATACTGAAAGCTATCATTCATGGTCGTCAAATTCACGTTGGTTTGTGTTTAGCAGCCGAAGGATAGATGGTTTATACACACGGCCTTTCATTGCTTACCTCGATGAAAACGGAAAAGCCCGGAAACCCTTTTTATTGCCACAAGCCGATACTGAATACTACGATCAACTTCTATATTCATTCAATATTCCTGAATTTGTAAAGGATAAAGTTGTGGTTAATCCTTCGGATGTAGAGAAAATGCTCAACTCGGATTTAAAAAAGGTGACATTCAGACAGTAGCGATTTATGAAAGGAAGCAAAATCATATCTGCACTGGTTTCTGCACTGGTTTCTGCATTGTTTTTTGCAGTGTTGTTCGTTTTCTGGGGTGTGTATTATTCCAATCACATTGCGCAGAAAGAGCAAATGCAGTTGTTCATGACTGATTTCGGTTATTTGCTTCGTCATTTATCTATGCAGGGAGGATTTGCCATCTATTTGGGTGAATTCCTGACCCAGTTTTTCCTTATCCCGTGGGTAGGCGCTTTCGTAGTGAGTAGCATCATTTTCTCGATTTATTACGGCATTCATCGTGTGTTAAAACAGCTTTTCAATAGTGAGTTGAATGTGTTAGCCATTTTCCCTGCTATTGGGTATTGCTTTTTGCTGTGTAACGATTTCTATTCTGTTTCAGGAGCGGTGGCTGTTAGCCTTTCAATCTGGACGGTGGTGGCTTATTTGAAAATCACAAATCCTGCTTTCCGAATGGTTCTCGGGGTCGTTTTAATCCCACTGATTTATTGGTTGCTGGGTGGTGCCTATATGCTTTTTGGTTTGTCGGTAATTTTTACTGAGTTAGTTATTCATTTCTCCAAAGATATCAGGAAAGAACCAGTGCAACACCTCTGGTTGTATATTCTGTGTTGTCTTGTTTTAGGTGTTGGAGTGCCACTGTTGGCTCGTCGTTTTTTGCTCCTCGACACGTTGTTGCAGAGTTTTTATTCAGGTTCTTACTATAAATTTAGTCTGATCTTTCCTTACTTTCTGAAACTCATTTTTATATCATCTCCGGTGATTATCCTTCTGCAATTTGTTTTCCTGAAATACCTTTCTGAAAAGACCCGGATGATTTTGCAAGTCGGATTTGGAATCGTACTGATCGCCGGTACTACAGTTGGTTTTAACCGTTTCCCAAACGTTGCTGAAGAAAAGGAAATGATGTACGACAATCTGGTTAACCGCCAGCAATGGGTTGAAATAATAAAAGTGGCGGAAAAAGAGATGCCGTCCGGAAATCAGGGACGATTGGCGTTAACTTTGGCGTTGGGACAATCCAACCAGTTGAGTACCCGGTTGTTTTCGTTCAGTCCGCAGCAATCCGACTTCTTTATTCCCTATAAGGTTCATGGAATGGCGCCGTTGATCGCCAATGAACCCTATTTTTACCTCGGATTGATCAACTTTGCGCAGATGCTGGCCATGGAATCCATTGACTCGTCGCCCGATGCTGTGATGCCGGTCAGGGCCGTGAAACGTTATGCCGAAACGTGCATCATTGCCGGGCAGTATGATGTAGCTGCCAAATTCATCGGTTATCTTCAGAAGACTTTGTTTTACCGTGACTGGGCAAACGACGCTTCGAAATACCTGAATAATGATGAAAAAGTTAATGCCCATCCGCTTTGGGGAAAACTTCGGGCAAGCCAGCCGAAAGACGATTTTTATTTTCAGTTTGATCAGGTTGACTTAACCTTGTTTGCATTACTGCGCAGCAATCCGCAAAACCGTATGGCTTACGAGTACCTGATGTCGTCGTATTTGTTGCAGAAAGATCTCGATAAGTTTCTGGAATTTCTTCCTTTGACTAAATCGATGAATTATGCTGAAGTACCTCTGGTTTATCAGGAAGCCTTGATCTATGCAAAAACTTTGATGACTGAATGGCCTGCTGAACTGGAACAATATAAAATAAGCGACGATGTAAATAAGCGTATCGAATTGTATGCCAGCGCTTTTAAAAATGGAGGAAATAAAAGCCCTGAGTCAATGAAGCAATCGTTTGGAAACTCATATTGGTACTATGTTCATTTTTATGAATCGCATGGAAAGAAGTAAGATCATTTTTCTGTTCTATATATTGGCTTTGCTTTTGGGGTGTTCCGGGCAAAAGCCGCAGAATGCCAAAGATGCAGGCATTCTGCCTCCAATTTTTCCGGCCCAAAACGGGGCGACAATTCCTTGTAATATTGCGTCGCTCAATTTCATGATAAACGAGCCGTGCGAGCGGTTATTCCTTTCAGTAAAGGGGAAAAATACTAAGTTGGAGAATAGTTTTGACGGAAACAAGACAACGATTTCGGTTCCTGAATGGACAAAATTTCTTGCCGCGAACAAGGGCGACAGCATTAACCTAACCGTTTATGCTTTTCAAAATAGGAACTGGATCAAATACAAACCTTTAAGTTTTTTTGTTTCGCCTGATGCCATCGACGAGTATTTGGTGTATCGGCTCATCCATCCTGGTTATCAGACCTGGAATACGATGGGAATTTACCAACGCAATTTATGCAGTTTTAAGGAAGAGCCCATTATTGACAGCAAATTGTTGCCTCAAACGTGCATGAACTGTCACTCGATGGCCAACAACAATCCGGATAACATGATGATCCATTTGCGCGAAAACAATGCAGGAACCATCCTGATCCGTGGGAATAAGATCGAAAAGGTGAATACAAAAACGCCGAATACATTTTCGAGTGTTTCTTTTCCTTACTGGCACCCATCGGCTAAATACATTGCCTATTCCATCAATAAAGTGCGGCAACTATTTCCATCGGTTGGACAGGAGCGGGCTCATGCCTACGACGGAGAGTCTGATATGGTGATTTACGATGTGGACAAGAATGTATTCTTCACTTCGCCGTTACTGTTTTTGAAGGATGTTTTCGAGTCGTCGCCCTGTTTTTCGCCCGATGGCAAAACACTTTATTTCATTACAGCTAAAGCGGTTCAGATGCCTAAAGAAGAGAAAAACATACGCTATAGCCTTTGTTCCATCGCTTTTGATGCTACAAATGCAGCGCTTGGAACCAAGGTCGATACGTTGATTTCGGCTGCCAGGCTTGGAAAAAGTGTTGCTTTTCCCCGTGTTTCGCCTGATGGCAAACATATTATGGTCACCATTACCGATCATGGAAACTTTCCGGCGTACAACAAGGATGCTGATTTGTATATGTATCATCTGGCTGATTCGACACTTGAACGGTTGGATATCTTAAACAGCAAAGATGTAGAGAGTTATCATTCGTGGTCGTCAACCGGAAGATGGGTGGTTTTCAGCAGCCGCCGGATGGACGGATTGTATATGAATGCTTATATTGCCCATGTGGATGAAAAGGGAAATCCACAGAAGCCGTTTCTGCTGCCTCAGGAAGATGCCAGTTTTCACAAAACCTTTTTATATTCGTTCAATATTCCTGAATTTGCGGTTAAAAAGGTGAATTTCGACCGGTTGGAATTTGAGAACGTGGCCAAGCGATCGACGGGATCGCAGGTGAGTTTTGATAATTATCATTGATGGAAGCCTCTCCTAAATCCCCTCCAACGGGAGGGGATTTGAGGAAACAGTTGTTGAGGCTGGGTTTTTACCCTGTAAGGGTTTAATATCAATAGCCCCGGGTTTCAACCCGGGGAAGAGAAATGGAAGGAGAACCCGTCCGCGACAGAATGATGAACTGGACGTTGTCTTCATCTCGGACGGAAAAGAAAAAATGTTGAAAAGGGATTATTTGGGAAAACAAATAATAGCATAAAAAAATAGAGAATAAATCATTTGCAAAAATTAAAAATACAAGTAGGTTTAAATCAAGTTTGTGATGAGAGAAGGAAAAATAAAAGTTACACAGGGAATAATGATAAAACCTCAATATCAGATTTTTACACCCGGATGTGCCGGGTCTTTTGAAGAACAATGGTCTGACTGTTTCAATGAGTTTCGGCTCTTTCTGACTACAAATTCAACTCAGAAGGCATTTATTGCCCGTGTGTTTGTGGCGGCCAACAGTCAGGATGAATATTTCAGGTATTCAAAACAGATCGAAAAACGCTTGAATTCGGTTGGCGTTCCTTTCAGCGTGTTGGCCGAATCGCCTGAATCGCCCAATCTGGTGATGATCGAAGCCGGGTTTGTTGATTCCTCCGGTGTTCAGGTCGAGTATGGTATAACAGAAACGGTCAGATATTGCAAAATCAATTCTTCGGGATATAACGAATACTGGTTTGCCGGCGTGGATGGGGGAAGTGACAATAAAACAACCGCCGAAAAAGCTACCACTGCGTTTGCACGTCTTCTGCAAGCTTTTCTGCAATTGGGAATCGGTTACAATACGATTTTCAGGCAATGGAATTATGTGGAACAAATTTTTGATTTTGAACTGATCGATGACCGCCAACGACAAAAATACCAGCTTTTTAACGAAGTTCGTGGAGAGTATTATTCGAAATACCGCACTGCTCCCGGATTCCCTGCAGCAACCGGTATCGGGACTGCCTTCAATGGGGTAACCATCGAGTGTATGGCTGTAACTTGCGACGAACGATTAACAACGGTTGCCATCAACAATCCGAAGCAACTTAGTTCGTACAAATACGGTCAGGAAGTGCTGAAAGGAGACCCTGAAAAAAACAGCAAGCAAAATCATCCGCCGCAATTTGAACGGGCTAGGTTGATGACAAATGGCCAAAGCTCCCGGTTATTTATTTCCGGAACAGCATCTATTGTTGGGCAGGAAACCGTTGGATTGAACGATGTCGAAAAACAAACCTACGTGACCATTGATAACATAGAACAACTGGCGAGCGTGGCAAACCTCAGATCGCATTATCCCGAACTCATTGTTTTTCCTGATAAATATGCTTATGTGCGTGTATATGTGAAAAATGAAGAAGATATTCCGGCGGTCAAAGTAATTTGCCAAGGCTATTTTGGAGCAGTTCCGATGACTTTTGTAAAAGCTGATATTTGTCGCGCCGATTTGTTGGTTGAAATTGAAGCCGAAATAATTAGCTGATTTCACGAAACGAAAACCCTTGTAATATAACCTAAACCCATAGTTCACAATGAAACTGAGAATTTTAACCTTACAAATTGCAGTCATTCTGCTTGTTTTCCCATTCCTGACATCCAATGGACAATCCAGAGAACTGGTCACACTGCAGACAGGCTGGAAATTTTCGAAAGGCAATTTTGAAAAAGCCTCTCAGCTGAAATTCGACGATTCGAAATGGCAGGACGTTACTATTCCGCACGATTGGGCTATTGCCGAGCCGACCGTCGTTGATGGCGATGGAAATACCGGCAAACTTCCGTGGAAAGGAGAAGGCTGGTATCGAAAAAGTCTTGAAATTCCGGCAGCCTATTCCGGCAAAAACATCATCCTGATCTTCGACGGTATTATGTCGAAGCCCGAAGTGTACCTGAACGGACAACTGGCAGGCAAATGGGATTACGGATACAATTCATTTTACCTCGATGTTACCAAACTGGTTAATTTCAGTGGTAAAAATCAATTGGCGATTCATGCCGATACCCGCGACCACGACAGCCGCTGGTATCCCGGAGCCGGTATTTACCGGAAAGTTCAGATGATGGCAGTCGATCCCATTCATGTCGGAGTGTGGGGAACTCAGATAACCACCCCGATTGTGAAATCAAACTATGCCGAAGCTCGGATCATGAACACTGTGATTAATAATTCGGGAAATACGGAAGATAAAATCAAAGTTGAAAATATCATTCTGAACCAGAAAGGAGCCGAGATTGCCCGGAAAGAAACTACAGCTAAAATAGTTTCCGGAGCAAGTACGGAAGTTGAAACCAGCATCGGGTTGACTGATCCGCAACGCTGGGATATTGCCAGTCCGGTTATGTATCAGTTGAAAACGAACATTTACAAAGGCGACAAACTGGTTGATTCATCAGTTAATTCGTTCGGAGTGCGCACAATCCGGATCACACCCAACAACGGTTTGTACCTGAACGATAAACGCGTCCAGCTAAAAGGTGTTAACCTTCATCACGATCAGGGATTGCTTGGTGGCGCGTTCTATCCGCGTGCGATGGAGCGTCAGATCGAAATTATGAAATCGATGGGTTGCAATGCCATTCGTACCAGCCACAACATGCCAGCTCCTGAGTTGTTGGAATTGTGCGATAAAATGGGAATTCTGGTGTTCGATGAAGCTTTCGATAAATACGACCAAAAAGCTGACATTACTGAAACGACCGATTTCGAGGAATTTGCCCACCGTAACATTCAGAATTTTGTTGAACGCGACCGAAACCACCCGTGTATATTTATTTGGAGTTTTGGAAACGAAATGGGCGATGTACAATATAACCAAAACAATGGTTTTCATCGGATGCAAATCATGATCAATTATATGCGCAAATACGATCCAACACGTCCGGTTACCATGGCCTGCGATAATACCAACAGCGCTGCATTACGCCATTTCGATTTTTACGATGTGCATAGTTGGAATTATGCTCGTCGTTATAGCCTTGCCCGCCAAATGGAGCCCAACAAAGCTGTCATTGTCAGCGAATCAGGTTCAACGGTCAGTACACGTGGATTTTACGAATTGCCGCTTCCGGAAAAAAGAAGTGAATTCACCAATTCGCTTCAGGTAAGCTCTTATGATTTAAACGTTCCGGCGTGGGCCGATTTGCCCGATGAAGATTTTATGTGGCAACAGGATGAAGAATACATTGCCGGCGAATTCGTCTGGACTGGCTTCGACTATTTGGGAGAGCCTACACCGTATGGCAATGATTGGGCAAAATCTCATGGGCTAACCGATAAGGAAGCTTCGCGCAGTTCGTATTTCGGAATCGTTGATTTATGCGGCATCCCGAAAGACCGTTATTACCTGTACAAAAGCTACTGGAAACCTGAAGAAACAACCGTTCACATTCTTCCTCACTGGAACTGGGCCGGTAGCAAAGTCGATAAAGTACCCGTATTTGTTTACACCAATGGCGATTGTGCCGAGCTTTTCCTGAATGGCAAATCGTTGGGCAAAAAATGCAAAAGTCCGAATTCACAAAAGTCGACCGAACGTTTTCGCCTGATGTGGAACGATGTGACCTACCAACCTGGCGAACTCAAAGCGGTTGCCTACAAAGAAGGTGTGGTAATTGGCGAAGAAACATTGAAAACTGCAGGCGAACCTTATCAAATCCGGTTGACTCCCGATCGTTCAAAGATTCATGCTGATGGAATGGATTTATCGTATGTGTTGGTTGAAGCTGTCGACAAAGATGGAAACGTTTGTCCGTTGGCTGACAATAAAATCGAACTGTCAATCAGTGGACCGGGTCGTATTGCAGGTGTCGGCAATGGTAATCCTCAGTCGTTCGACTCCTTTCAGGCCAACTATGTCAATCTTTTCTACGGAAAGGCAATGATCATTTTGGGCTCTGGCTTTGAAAAGGGAGACATCAGCATAACCGCAACAGGCAACGGTTTGGTGAAAGATTTAAAACTGATCAAAACAGAATAGAATTGATCAGAAATTTTATGAGAACCCTAAAATTACATACTAAAAATTGAAGTAATGAAACATTTAAAACAAATTCTGATTGCTCTGATGTTTATGATTCTGACTGTTTCCGTTCAGGCAACAGTGGTGTCGTATACAAAGAATAAAGATGGAGTTACCTGCACTCTGGACAAAGGTTTGATGAACGTGAAAATCTGCTTCGACAACATGGTTGAAGTGAAATACACCACCTTGCCGCTTTTTATTGAAAAACCGTCGTTGGTGATAACCAACGATTGGAAAACCACTCCCAACTTTACAGTTGCTGAAAATGTTAATGAAATTATAATTTCAACGGCAAAACTGAAAGTGGTGGTGAATCGTAAAACCAACTCGGTAAAATACACCGATCTGGCCGGAAATACAATTCTTGCAGAGGATGATTCGCAAAACAAAACGATGACTGAGGCAACCATCGCCGGAATTGATACTTATAACTGCACCTCTCAGTTTCTTTCACCTGCTGATGAGGCTTTGTATGGATTGGGTTGCCATCCCGAAGACTCGCTGTCAATCAACTACAAAGGTCGCAACCAGGAAATGGCTATCCGTTACATGACTGGCGCCATTCCGGTGATGCTTTCAACCAAAGGTTACGGACTTTTCTGGGACAATTATTCGGCTTCCAATTTCTATGGTTCCGAAGCTGGAAACACCAAATACAAATATGTTTCTGAAAGTGGCGATAAAATTGACTACTACTTTGTTTATGGTCCCGATTTCGATAATGTTATATCTACTTTCAGAAATGCTTCTGGAAATGCACCGATGTTCCCGAAATGGGCATTTGGTTTGTTCCAATCGCAGGACAGGTATAAAAGTCAGGCCGAAGTTTTGTCGGTGAAAGACGGCTACCGCAAAAACAATATTCCGGTAGACTGTATTGTTCAGGATTGGTTTTACTGGGAGCCAAACGTAATTGGTTCGCATGTGATGTGGCCCGAACGTTACCCCAATCCAAAAGCGATGGTTGATGAGCTGCATAATGCCAATATTCATGCAATGATTTCAATCTGGCCGGTATTCTCGGCAGGAACGAAAACCTTCGACCAAATGACTCATTCAGGCAACATGACCGATATTCGCTGGATGAACGTGATGACCAATATTCTTGATTATTACTACGATGCACACAGCCCACAGGCTCGCGATTTGTACTGGAAACAAGCCTACGACAGTCTGATTGGCCGTCAGGGGTGGGATGCCTGGTGGGTTGACCAATGCGAACCCGATAATGGAAATGTTGGCGATCCAAATTTCATGGATTTGCGGCGTAAAAGCCATTTCTCCATTGGCCGCGGAATTGACTACATGAACACTTTCTCACTTCAGCATTCAACGGGCTTGTACGAACACTGGAGGAAAGATATTCCTGCAAAAAGGCCGGTTTTCCTTATTCGTCAGGCTTTTGCGGGGCAACAACGAAATTCTGCCATTTTATGGTCGTCGGATATTACCTGTACCTGGAATGCCTATAAAAACCAGGTTCCGCAGGGAATCAATGCTTGCGCATCGGGTATTCCCTACTGGACGTCGGATATTGGTGGTTACCATTTCCACTGGCAGGCTCCCGACTGGTCGGCTCCAATTAACCGCGAATTGTTTACCCGTTGGTTCCAGTTCGGTACGTTCAGCCCGGTATTCCGAATTCACGGGAAAGGCGAACGCGCCATCTTCTCCAACAATTGGGATGCTCCAACCAAAGCCATCCTGATGAAGTACGACAACCTGCGCTACCGTTTGTTGCCATACATTTATTCGCTGTCGTGGAAAGTGACCAACGAAGGCTATACCATCATGCGTTCGCTCGGTTTCGATTTCAGGAACGATGAAGGCATAAAAAATATTCCTGACCAATACATGTTTGGCCCTGCATTTTTGGTGAACCCGGTGACTGAACGCATGTACAGTCTGCCAAACAGCAAGAACATTAAAAAAGTTAGGAAAGTTTACCTGCCAAAATCGATCAATTGGTACGACTTCTGGACCGGCAAACTGATTCCTGGCGGACAAACCATCGAAGCCGGTGCTGCTATTGAAACACTTCCGCTTTACATCAAAGCCGGATCGATTGTGCCTATGGGGCCATACCTCCAATATGCAACCGAAAAAGTGGCCGACCCGATTGAACTGCGTGTTTACACCGGTGCTGATGCTGATTTCTTGCTTTACGAAGACGAGAACGACACGTACAATTACCAACAGGGTAAGTTTGCTACCATTGCGATGAACTGGAATGAAGCCGAAAAAACCTTGACCATCAAGGATCGGAAAGGCGATTTCCCGGGAATGTTGAAAGACCGCACTTTCCGCGTGGTTTGGGTAACCCCGAAAAACGGGATTGGGGTTGAACCAGCCAAACTTGCTGAAACAGTTCAGTATTCAGGCAAAGAAATACGAATTTCAAAGAAGTAAGTCTAAATGAACCACATAGATTTCTATGTGGTTCTCAATATTTTTTATGAAGGCAATGCCTTGTCTCTACCTGTTTATGACAGTTTATACCATGCAAAAAAACCGTCTTAAAACTAAGACGGTTTCTATATATTTTAAAAATCTAATTTTTTAGATCTTATTCAGGTGTATTACCAATGAAGATTTCAGGTTGGCAGCTTTGTTTTTATGAATCACATTCTTTTTAGCAAGTTTGTCAATCATTGAAACAACTTTTGGTAAAGCTTCAGCAACAACTTCTTTGCTAGTTTCAAGACGTAACTTTTTAACAGCATTACGCATAGTTTTAGCGTAGTATTTGTTCTGCAAAGTCTTTACTTCGTCTTGCTTGATTCTCTTTTTTGCCGATTTATGGTGTGCCATCTTTTTGTTTCCTAAATTGTTAAATTTATTTGTAGCCCGTAGGGGATTCGAACCCCTGCTACCAGGATGAAAACCTGGCGTCCTAACCCCTAGACGAACGGGCCAACTTGTTTATTCCCTGATTTGGGACTGCAAAAATAGACTATTTTTTTTAGTCGCCAAATTTTTTCAGAGTTTTTTGCTAAAAATCCTTCGGCTTCGTTTAGCCCTAGGCGTTTTTATTTTAGCGATGCAAAGGAAATTAAGTTTTTTGAAACAACAAACGAAACAGCAAAAATATTTATCGCCATTCTACAATCGTTCCACGATTCTTTTGCAGAAGCTTTTCGGGCATCGAGGCCACAATTTCTTTCCAAAGCAGTTCGACGAGTTTGTATTTTGCAAAATGTCTTGAAAAAACCAGGCTGACTTCCCTGAGCGGATTGGAGTCAACAAAAGTCCGGACATGATCAAAACGGGCTTCGCTCATACCAAGTGTTGCCAATTCGGGAATAATGGTCATTCCACCTTCCTTGTCAATGATGTTCATGATCGTTTCGAGCGACCCAGCTTCAAAGTGGAAAGGCAATGCCGAATTGACCGCGCCCTGGAACGAACAAAGGTTGATAACCTGATCCCTAAAGCAATGCCCATCGCTTAACAGCCAAATTTCAGGTGTAGCAATGTCTTTAAGTTTAATGCTCGATTGAGTTGCAAGTGGATGGTCATCGTGCAGGTACAACAACATTCCCTCGTAAAACAGAGGTTTTTCGTTAATTCGCTCTTCGTGAAGCGGAGTAACCAGAACGCCTACATCGATCAGATCGCGGTTCAAACGATCGATAATGTTTGCGGTGGTCAATTCTTCGACTTTGATGTTAATGTTGGGGTATTTCCGCTTATAGTTGCCAATAAACAAAGGCAACAGATAAGGCGCCAGTGTTGGTATAATGCCAATTTTCAGTTCGCCGGAAATCAGGTTTTTATGATCTTTGATAATGGTGTTTATCTTTTGCGATTCCTGCAAGGCTATTCTGGCCTGATCGATTATTCTGCGACCAACATCGGTTGGAATCAGTGGTTGCTTACTCCGATCAAAAATGATAACTTCCAAATCTTCTTCGAGCTTTTTAATCTGCATACTCAAGGTTGGCTGTGTAATGAAGCAGTTTTCGGCAGCCTTGCCAAAATGCCTGAAAGTATCAACAGCAACGATATATTCGAGTTGGGTTAAGGTGATCATTGGTTTTTAATTTATCTGATAAATATAACTAAAAAGTCAGTTATTCAACCAAAGTTAGAATGATTTAACTGCTTCTTTGGGAAAGCATCTGTCTTTGCCACTCAAACAAAGCTACTGAAAGGGCATGGGAAACATTCATTGATTTGCATTTTCCGGTCATGGGAATATGTACTTTGAGCGGACATTTCTGAAGGATTTCTTCCGGAAGCCCATTTCGCTCATTTCCGAGGAGAAATATGATCCTTTCAGGCAGATTCGTGGAGAAAATATTGGTCGAATCTTCGCTGGTTTCAATGGCAACTAATTGCACATCAGGACTTAGTTGATCGAAAAAATCTTCCGGAGAAATAAATGTGAGCCGCACATTGTTGAAGCTGAGTCCGGCAGTCTTTCTAATCGACGACATTCGGAGTTGAAAATCGGTACCCAGAATAAAAACATCTTCAGTTCCCACATTGTCGGCCAGCCTGACCATATTCCCGATATTCTCAGGATTAATGATTTGCCATGCAGCAATTACCGGTTTGCCCGTGAGCTCCGGATATTTTTGGTTGTCGAAAAAAGCTACTGAATTTGTTTCCATCGGTCACGAACTTCAGAATAAGTTTTGAGTATTGGGATCTTGAATGAGGGACACTTATTCAAGATTCTAATCTTCTAAATGAGTTTCTGAATTTCTTCAACCGGACGGGCCAAAACAGCATGCGTTCCTTTGATGACCAACGGACGTTGGATCAATTTTGGATTTTCAACCAGAATTTGAATCCACTCAGCATCGCTAAATTCTTTCCCTTTGTAACTTAGTTTGTAAAGTTCTTCGTTGGTTCGGATAATGTCGGTGACCAAAAGTCCTGATTTACTCAGGAACTCTTTGATTTCCTTTGGGGTAATCCCATTTTTCATATAGTCGATCACTTCAACCTCGAACCCTTTTTCTTCCAAATACTTGAGTCCTTCACGGCTTTTTGAACATCGCGGATTGTGATAAAATTTCATGAGATTCTGGTGTCTTTTTTTGATGTAAGTGTGATAATCCTCCTGAGCACGGTAGCGTTGCCCATTCGTTTGATTGTTGTACCGGTTGGTTAGTTCACTGTCCAAAACACGGGCTTTGGCATTATCCCGAAGTTGTATCCGGAGTAATTCTTTCAATTCATTCCTGATTTCAGGAGAATAGATCGGACAGGCCACTTCGATTCGCCGATCAAGGTTCCGGGGCATCCAGTCGGCAGACGAAATGTAAATATCATCTTTCCCTCCATTGGCAAATAAAAAGGCACGGGTGTGTTCCAGATATTTGTCGACAATACTAATAGCTTCGATGTTCTTACTTAGGGTGGGATCTCCTGTTTTCAGCCCAAATATTCCGCGGATAATCAATTGAATCTTGACGCCTGCCTGACTTGCTTCATAGAGTTTGTCAATCATTTGAGGGTCAATCAGGCTGTTCATTTTCAAAATCATGTAAGCCGGCTTCCCCTTTTTTGCATTCGCAATTTCCTGATCAATTTTATGAATAAAGAAATTCCGCATGGAGAACGGACTTATAATAATCTGGCTATAGTTGAAATGATAATAGGTGTGTTTAAAAAACTCGAACATGTTGGCGACATCGTTGGTGATTTCCGGATCGGATGTCATTAGACCTTTATCGGCATAAACGCGGGCTGTACCTTCGTGAAAATTTCCGGTACCAATGTATGCGTAGTTGCGAAGGCCATTTTTCTCCTTTCGCTGAATCCATGCCAGTTTGCAATGTACCTTAAGCCCGGGAATACCGTTGATCACATGCGCTCCTTCTTCCTGCAATTTATTTGACCAGAAGATGTTGGCTTCTTCGTCGAACCGGGCTTGAAGCTCAATGACGACAGTCACTTTCTTCCCGTTCCTGATGGCATTCAGCAAAGCATTTACCACCTTCGAAGTTTCTGAAACCCTATAAATGGTAATCCCGATTTCACGAACTTTAGGGTCGATGGCTGCCTCCCTCAGCAAATCGATAAAATGTGAAAAACTTTGGTAGGGATAATGAAGCAACACATCTTTTTGCCGTAGTTTTTTCAAAATGCTTTGATGCGGAGCCAAATCTTTGTGCGGCACCGGCGGAAGGCTTTGATAATAATGCCGCGACTTCCCGATTTCAGGAAAGTTCATGAAATCTTTGTGATTGTGATACCTTCCACCAGCAACGGTTTTTTCAGCGCCATCGAGTTTCATCTTTCTCATGATGAATTCAAGCAGGTCGGTCGGCATTTCACGGTCATAGATCAATCGGACTGGAGTACCAACCTTACGTTTTTTCAGACTGAGTTCCATTTTTTCAATGAAACTTTTTGAGATGTCGTCGTCAATATCCAACTCAGCATCGCGGGTAACTTTGATGGTATATGCCTCAAAATGATCGAAGTTGAAAATGGGAAACACATCGTTCAAACAGAACCGGATGACATCGTCAACCAGTATGATGTATTTTTTATTCCCCTGTTCAGGCAAAACCAGAAACCGCGAAACGGAACGGGTAGGAACGCGAATCAATGCATACGCGAACTTTTCATGCGAACTTAATTTAGACAACTTGACCGCCAAATAAACCGATTTATCGCGCAAATAGGGAAATTTCATGGATTTGCCAAGCATAATCGGAATGATATTCGGAAGGACTTTGGTATTAAAATACTTCCTAACATATACGCCCTGCTCGTGCGTCAACTGCTTTTCATCGAGTACGAAAATGTTTTCGTTGGCCATTTCGGCCCAAATATTCCGGTAAATCTCCTGCGCCTTTTGTTGCTGCTGAACAACTGTTTCCTGAATCTGATTGTAGAGTTCGTCGGCGGTGTAGTTGCCCAAAAGAGTTTCGTCGTCTTTGCCAAATTCGAGCATCCGGCGCACGGCAGCCACCCTAACCCTGAAAAATTCGTCGAGGTTGTTTGAAAAAATACCAAGAAACCGAATCCGTTCAAACAGAGGAACTGTAGGGTCTTCAGCTTCCTGAAGCACACGCGCATTAAACGACAGCCAACTAATCTCACGGTTATTGTATTTGCTCGTCTTGTTCATCTGCTCAGTTTTATTTATCCAAACAACCAATAAACAGTCATTTACATTTTAAGTTTATTCAGGCCTTTCTGGATTGCATCCTGAAATACTGGAAGTCCGGTAATCTCGTTCAAAGGGATTATCCGGTCTTTTGGCGCTTCATTTTCATCCTGAAGAAACAATTCGAACCAGCCTACATTTTGCCATTGGTTTTGCTTGTAACCAACGTTAGAGAACTCGCCGCATTTGCGGTATCCAAAATGCTCATGAAAACCTACGCTGGGTTTATTTGGCATAGTAATGATGGCCAGCATATTGGCAACGCCCTGATATTTGGCCATCTCATGCAAACTGGTATAAAGAGCATCTGCCACTCCCCGGCGGTGAAAATCGGGATGTATATAAACAGTAACTTCTTTAGACCATCGATATGAGGCACGACTGCGGTAACCTGTTGCGTAAGCATATCCGGCAATCCGCCCATCAATTTCGCAGACAAGGTATGGCAACTCAGCCATTATTCCCTGAATTCGTTCCCAAAAGGAAGCTTCGTCAGGAACAATCTCTTCAAAGGTGATCGATGTCTCAAGAATAAAAGGTGCATAAATTTCCAGGATTCCCGGAACATCGCGTTTTTCTGCTAATCGTATAATTGAAGCCATAATAAATCTTGAATTATTAATTATGAATCTTGAGTAAAAACACTCATTATTCCAGATTCTGATATCCTAATGTACTAATATTCTAATCCTCATTTTAAGTCTCAAATCTTGAATAAAAACACTCGCCATTCGAGATTCTAATATTAATTTATATCGTCGCTAAACTCCATCAGGAATGCTTTGATAAAACCATCAATTTCGCCGTCAAGCACTGCATTTACATTCCCCGACTCAAATCCGGTGCGGACATCTTTCACTAATTTGTATGGCTGAAGTGTGTACGATCGAATTTGCGAGCCCCATTCTATTTTCTTTTTACTCGCATTAATCTGCTGCTCGGCTTCCTGTCGTTTCCGAAGTTCGAGTTCGTATAATTGCGATTTCAGCAACCGGAGTGCATTGTCTTTATTTCCGAATTGGGAACGGCTTTCGGTATTTTCGATGATAATACCTGTTGGGGCGTGACGAAGACGAACTCCGGTTTCAACTTTATTCACATTCTGGCCACCCGCACCCCCTGACCGAAAAGTATCCCAGGTAATGTCGGCCGGATTAATTTCAACTTCGATGGTGTCATCAATAGCTGGTGCAACAAAAACTGAAGCAAAAGAAGTCATTCGTTTGCTCTGTGCATTGAAAGGAGAAAGACGCACCAGACGATGCACTCCATTTTCACTTTTCAAATAGCCGTAAGCATATTCGCCTTCAAATTCAATGGTGCAGCTTTTCACTCCAACTTCGTCGCCCTCATGGTATTCAATGGTTGTAACGGTATAGCCCTGCTTTTCGCCGTAACGCATATACATGCGCATCAGCATTTCGGCCCAGTCGTTACTTTCGGTTCCGCCAGCTCCGGCATTAATACGAAGGATTGCACCCAATTTGTCTTCCTCTTTCCGGAGCATATTTTTGGTTTCGAGTGCTTCAATCAGTTCCAACGTTTCTTTGAAGTGTTGTTCGATATCATCCTCTGTGGCTTCGCCCATCTCGAAAAAATCGTACAAAACCAGCAAATCTTCCATGGCTTGATCTACCTGCTTGAATCCGTCTGTCCATACTTTGATCGAACGGACCACTTTCATCTGGGCTTCAGCTTCTTTGGGATTATTCCAGAAAGCAGGATCCTGAGTTTTCAGTTCTTCTTCCTGTAGTTGGATCACTTTCTGATCGTAGTCAAAGATGCCTCCTTAACGCATCCCGGCGATCATTGAGACCTTTTACCTGTTCTTTGAAAATCATTTTATCCTTTTATGAATTATTAAAAACAAAAGTAGAAAATGAAACGTGAATCGGAAGATCACATTAAACATTTGTTTTCTAAACAAAAAGATCGACCGACTCAGCTTAATCGATTTGAATTAAGTTGAAACGGTCGATTTGATCGAATTTTGTTTTCTTCTATTCATTCGCCCCAGACGATCGTCGCATCTGAAATTGAAGTTGCTTGCAATTGGTAGGAATTTACATTTGCGGAATCTTCATACTTAAATGCATAAATTTTGACAGTATAGGTGCTTCCGCTTTTAGGATATCCCGATGTCCATCCACTTGCAGAAGAACTGAGGGTCCCAGCCAGGACCGTATTGGAAAGTTCACTGCTCCTGAATGCAATAGTTCCCGATTCGTCTACAACATAAATAGCATAGCTGTCGGCATCGGGCAAGGCGGTCCAGCTAAACTCAGCATACGAACTTGTCGTATTATACGCGCATTTTTCGAAAGATACCGGTGCAAGGGCGTCAGACGTAAGAATGTCCTGGCATTCGAAGGTTCCCCCACTATCGAATACCCCACTAAAAGTGTAAATGGTTGCTGCAGGAGCGGTTTCAGAGTATTCCATGTCAGACGGTTCTTTTAAAAAGTTATAGGTGTACGACCCATTTGCTGCAAGCGAAACCGCGTTAGAAGGCTCAAGCGAACTTACTGCTGTTACAGTTTTTAAGGAGCTGTAGGCATAGGCATATAATGCAACTCCATAAACGACATTAGTTCCAGAACGTTTGCTGACAATAATTGCATCGCCTATTACCGTAGAATCGTCGCTTTCTTTGTTGCACGACAACGAAAACGCTACCAATAAAATTAAAGTAAAGATTTTTAATTGTTTCATCATGTTTAAAATTTAGCTAAACTTATTCCGTTTAAACTTGCTTTTACCCTAAATAAAATCAATTTTATTCCTTCACCCGGTAGGCATAATCGTAGTTTCTAAGGCTGCGAAAAACCATCTATTGCCGGTTATTCGGACTTCATTCAAGTGGCTTTAGTTATTCAGGAAAAATTGCCTTGACACAGGAGGCCTTATAAAGAATAAAATCCAATCATACGAATAAATAATTGTCTTAATTTTTATTCGTATGATTGGATATCTTTAATACCTGCTTCTTGTTTAAACTAATCCCGCAGAAAATCTTCAAGAGTTATTTTCCCCAAGTGATCTGTTTTTCGGCCATAGAAACTGCCTGCATATTATAGGTGTTACCTTTAGGCTCATACAAATATGCATTAAGCCTGAGCGTATACGTTTTCCCTACAACAGGCGTAACTCCGGTAACCCATCCGCTTGAAGTCGAACTTAGCGTATATGTTTTTATGGTATTGGCCAATTCAAGGCTTCCAAAAACCAGCGTTGAACCATCCAGAATATTGATGGCATAACTATCGGCATCAGTCACAGATAGCCAAGTGGTTGTCAGCTCAGTGGTCGTAGCATCGTACACCGACTTCTCGATCGTAGGGACAGCTAAAACTTTGTCAGTCAAATCGTCCTGGAATACGTCAGTTACCCCATTTTCAAAAACGGCAGAGAAATTAAAGGTAGACGCAACTGGTTTTGTGGTCGTAAATTCAGCATTAGGAGCTTCGTAAGCAAAATTTGTTTTATACCCTTGATTTGCCTTTAGGTTATAGGTTTTTGTTGCGTCGGCCGAACTGGCGACTTTTACACTTTGGAATGGACTAAACGAATAAGCATAAAGCGATAATCCGTAAACGGTATTTGTTCCTGATTGTTTGGCAACAATTATCGCATCACCTGTGCCAGAACCTTCATCCTTACTTTTATTGCAGGAGGCCAAGAACAAGGTGATTAAAACAAGAACGAAAAAATTAAGTGGTTTCATGTGTCTATGCTTTTTTGGAAAATAAATAATTGATGAAAATTAAGATGCAGGTTTAGGTTTCAAGGTTGTGTCGGTACAAAGATATTTATTTGCCTGTTAATCGAACTTAATGGTGTAGCGTTTTATTGTTCCCGATCTCCTATTTTGAAATTGAAACACATAGACCACGTAGGAAAATTACTAAACCTTCAGAGGAATGCAGTTGTTTGTATATGCCTAATGTGCCTATTTTGTAATCTTTTCCTTTTGCCGGGCAGTATCCCCAGAAACTTTCCAATCCCGATTTTGAATTCAGGATTAAAGTTTTATCTTTGCGCCACAAATTTTTTAATAACTGTTTATCATTTAAATTTAAGCAAAATGCCAGCAAAAATCAGATTGCAACGACATGGTCGTAAACGGTATGCTTACTATCACATTGTGATAGCTGATAGCAGGGCACCACGGGATGGTAGTAACATTGAAAGGATTGGATCTTATAATCCAAACACAAATCCTGCTACTATTGAACTCGATTTTGACAAAGCCTTAACATGGCTTGGCAATGGCGCTCAACCAACCGACACCGTAAGAGCTATTTTATCTTACAAAGGAGTTATGTACAAAAAACATCTTTTAGGTGGTGTAGCCAAAGGCGCCTTCACTGCTGAAGAAGCTGAAGCTAAGTTCGAAGCTTGGGTAGCCGAGAAAGCGAACAAAGTTCAGGCTAAAAAAGATGGATTAGTTAACAGTGTTGAGGCTTCACGCAAAGCTCAACTTGAAGCTGAAGCTAAGAAGAGCGCAGAAAGAGCCAACGCAATTGCTAAACGCAATGCCGAAGCTGCTGCTGCTGCCAAAGCCGCTTCTGCTCCTGCCACAGTTGTTGAAGAAGTAGCTGAAGAAGCTGCTCCTGAAGAAACTGAAGGATAACAACTAGTCGAATCCTGTTTTAAACTTCGGGATAAAACAGACAACTTATAAAAGCGATAGAGAAATCTGTCGCT
>Ga0208789_1000249_pt1 | contig 63992 bp, 40 predicted proteins | sample Methanotroph_Enr_FD_187368 | JGI IMG/M metagenome (GOLD analysis project Ga0208789, IMG submission 187368) | Enriched soil microbial communities from Old Woman Creek wetland in Ohio, USA - Methanotroph_Enrichment_5 (SPAdes) (version 2) | ecosystem: Environmental > Terrestrial > Soil > Wetlands... | reverse complement strand
AAACTTTTTTTGAAATTTTATTTTCCCCGCGCTATACCCTCAATGAACTCCCCCTTTTCCCTCTACATTAGTTCGTGAATTGGGACTGCAAAAGTACACCCTTTTGTCTTATCTCCAAACGTTTTTTCAAAAAATATCAAATAATTTTTCCAAAATCACCTTCCTATACTGGTACTCAAGGATATAGCTACTAAATAATTTTCTGGTCAGATCTTACCTTAAATGAAAATGGAAATCTATATCCTGCTTTTACCAATAATCCCTGACACACATGCCCTGCTTTTCCCAATTATCCCTATAACTAAAGCCCCGATTTTCCTATTAATCCCATCCTTCCCTTCCCTACTTTTTCCAATAATCCATCATACATCTGACAAAACCATACTCTGAATATCAATCTTTCTCAATCCTTTATTATCATTGACAACCAGCAACTGTTTAACAATCTATCACATTGATATACTGTCTGTTTCCATTCTATAGGTACCTGGATATCAAGCAACTGTTCATCCTGTTTTCACCTTGAAGGCCTTAATGATTTTCGAATAATACATCCTTCTTTTTTTCGTTTTAAACATTAACTGTTCGCTATCGTTGTTCCATTTACTTCATTAGTGATTAAATTTGCATAGTCAGTGCCTAAATTCTAGTCACACATAATATAGTTAGTGCCTGAATTCATGGCCAACATAAAATAACAAGCGCCTGAACTCATGGCCAAAATAAAATAGTTAGAGTCTGAACTCAAGCCAAATATAAAATGAAACTTATGAAAAGGTCTATCTGTTTCACATTCCTATTTCTGGCAATCATCACATCCAGTATGGCTCAGGATAACAAACCTGAAGAGATGAGTCCACGTTTTACTGACAGGCTGATTTTTGGAGGAAGCCTGGGATTGCAGTTTGGGACTTTGACCCTTATTGATATCTCGCCCGTAGTGGGTTACAGGATAACCCCAAAACTGGAAGCGGGCTTGGGTGCAACATATAAGTATTATAAGTACAAGGACTTCTATTTCGATCAAACAACAGGTCAGAAATTTGATCTTAAGAGCAATATTTTCGGTGGCAGCGTTTATACCCGTTACCATATTCTTGAAAACATATTCTTACATGGCGAGTTTGAGAGGCTCAGATATGATTATGATGATATCTATTACTCCGGTGGCACTTTTATGAGAAATGCCACACACACTTATATTAACAGCCTTATGGTAGGCGGCGGATTGAGGCAGCGGATAGCAAATAACTCCTATTTTTATGTACTCGCCTTATGGAACCTGACGGAAGATGCCATGTCTCCCTATTCGAATCCAATTATCAGGATGGGTATGTTGTTCGGCCGTTAGAGATATAGATTAATAAATCTCTATTTCATCCACAAATAACCATGAATCACCCTCCACTCCACGCCAAGGTGGTAGTTTACCATTGTTGACCACCTTCACTTTCACATACCGGGCATTATTTGTCCCAGGTATATCAATTACAAGTTTTGAAGTATGAACCGGAAGTTTCTCGCCTGCCTTTTCATTTATCGTCACACCGTAAGGAGTGAAATTCACTCCATCCTCTGACAGGAATACCTCAGCTGATTGTGGTGCAATGCTCCAACTCTGGTTATTATCGAGGTAACCAATTCTAACTTCTTTAATTGGTTGAAGATTGTCAAGCTTAATTGTCACTTCAGCATTTTCACCCCACCAACCCTGCCAAAGTATCTGATATGCCGTTGTTCCTTTCACCCCATCCGTCAGACTTTGCATCCCATTAGCCATATATGTCTTATGAGGCTTTGTTTCATAGATTACCTCTGCTCCTACTGCTTTATGCCGGGCGATACCATTAGCAAAGTAGTCTTTCATAATTGTTCGATATTCTTCCGGTGGGAGGCTGGTTTCATGGAAAAGCTCCGGACCAAACTCTATAGCGCGATTAACCAAGTCATCAAGCATCTCAATATTTGCCTGTTTAGGCTGGTGCTCACCCTCCTTTTCAAATATCCAGTTATCGGTAAATGGAAGTGATTTGGCCACCTCCAACCATGCATATTTCACTGACTGCATGAGCATCTCAATCCGGTGTGTAGCCACTTTATCATTTTTACTCACTTCAAGCGATTGATCCAATAGCTTAAAATAGCGATCTAAGCTAACAGGCGACATATACCCGGGCGAATGGGTTGAGGGTGGTTCATAGAGTGTCAATGCTTTACCTGATTCGGCCAGACCAGCCGTCATCTGATGGATATATTCCTTCACATAAATAGCTGCGTTATCTCCATAATATCCTTGGATGAAATCATTCATCAAACTATCTGTATCGAGGTATGGATTCCACATTAATTTTGACAACAAGTAGCATCTTAGCTCATTGAATTCACCTGATCGGCAGCCTCTCAATCCCTGTTCAAAAACCATTTCAGCGTCATACTTTTTAAACAACTGAAGGTTGGGTGCAAGCACATGAAAATTAGGAAATGGTGCAAGCAAGTGTGAGAAATTGATCACATAATCCCAAATCAAGATATTATTTGTTACTGCAGACCACGATTTGAGGTCATGATAGAAACTTCCGCTTGCAGTATCGCTTTCTATAGGCACATTCCTGTTGCACTCAATGGTGCAGAGCATAATATTTACATTAGGCTGAGGCTTTGTAACCATCGGAGCTTTTCGTGTGTATTGATATGCCAATGTTGAGATCACCTTTTCAGGAAATCGGCGCGCTATTTCATTGGTGAACCTAATAACTGTCCCTGATGGTGATCCTTCCAAGGAATCCACTGCCCGGCACTTATCGCATTCACAATAGTTGAAGTTATCCATCTGACTTACCGACCAGTACCTTGCTGATGGATTCGCTTTAATTTCTTCGGCAAGATTCCTGCTGACAATTTCAAGCACCTTGGGATTACTCAGACAAGCCTGGTCAGTCATCCTAATACCATTTCTCAATGCAAAATATTCAGGATGTTCCGCAAACCACTTCTCAGGAGGCAACAATCTGTGCATGGTATGTACCCAGAGTCCCCATTCGTTTGAAACAGGCCACGAAGGCTTATCCGTATCTTTCGGTGAAGACGATAGTTTGTGAAAGTCAATGTACTCCTGAAAAGTTGCTTCATAATAATAAGGCACCCTGAAAGAAAAGGCAGGTGCCTCAAACCAATCCATTTCTGGCACTATGAATGTATTCAATTTAGGAATAACGATTGCATCATGCGCATAATGCCTCACTCCAGCATATCTCTCCATGAAACTGTGCACAGCATTCTCAAGTCCTTTGACAGTAGTTGCAGAAATATACATAAATCCCCTGCTCTCTCTAATACTGAATGCATCTTTAAGAACATCCTTGTTTTTTATGCTAGCCTGAAGGTTATATGACGATAAGGTTACAGGCGAAACAATTGCAAATCTTACCTGGTAACCTCCTTTCAAACTTTTCATTTGCAATTCAACACCGGTGATTTCGCGGATGTATTTATTGAAAAGGCTGGCCGCTCTCATAACTGAATCATTATCTATTGGAGCAATAACTGCAAACGGCTTGCCATCCCTAACCAAGACAAATTCAGAGCCTGCACACGGGCGTACAAATACAGCAAGAAGCGCAATTAAGAGTAGTTTTTTCATGATTTCCATTAACATTTATAATTTCGCTGCAGTATTGAGCAAATATCTTTATTCAGCAACTGATCATACGATCAAATGAATTTTAATCTATTTTACTAAACGGCATACACTTTACAATTAAACTCTATTCAAATCCCCCTTTTCCACGATATAACTTCACCGGCCCTTCCAACTCAAGCCTTACTACAGTCAGATATTGATCCTGCATATTTGCAGACACATCAATGAATACAAGGCCCGGTACCGGACTCCAGGATATTTTTCCGACTACTTTAACTGGTAATTCATAGCCAGTCCCCAACACCGTAGCTTTCTTTATTTTGCTGGTTAGTCCTTTTATAAATATATCACTCCTGTCATCAGTAAAGAGATAGAGAACCGTTGAATCCTTTGACAGAGAAGTAGCGCCATGGAAATGTCCATCAGGAATTCCTGCCACTGTACCAAAAATTGCTTCATCGTGCTTTGAAGTCCATTTTCCTATTTCCTTGAGTATATTGACCTGCTCTTCAGGAATCGTACCATCTTCTTTTGGCCCGATATCCAACAGCAGGTTCCCACCCTTCCCAGTGACTTCTGAAAGGATGATAATCAGTTCTTCGGGTGTTTTATACTCTGTGTCTTTGGGCTGATAACCCCAACTGGTATTCATGGTCAGGCACAACTCCCATGCCTTATGAGGGGTAACATTAATAGGGATATTCTGTTCCGGTGTGTCATAGTCGCCATATCCGGCCAGTCTGCCGTTGATTATTGCCTCAGGATTATTGTCCAGGATGGCCTTCCTGATTTCCGGAGCCCGCCACTCACCAGCTGTATGCTCCCAGTCGCCATCAAACCACCAAAGGTCAGGATTAAATTCTTTAGCCAACTCCCCTATCTGTCCATGGCAGAATCCAATAAATTTATTCCATTTCTCAGGATGATCTGCTAGAACATATTTATTTTTCTCTCGAAGGAAACCTGGATAATCAGGGTCAGTCCAATCTATCAATGAATAATACAATCCTGTTTTCAAACCTGCTTTTCGCAATTCCGTAATAAAAGGTATTAACACATCCTTTCCGGCCGGCGACTTTTTGGGTATACTCAGGTCATTCATCCCGGTATTCCAAAGTGCCACCCCATCATGATGCTTGGAAGTAATTACAGCATATCTGGCTCCACTTTCCTTTATCAGTTTTACCCACTCTGCCGCATCATATTTCGAAGCAGTAAATCGCTCAATCTGCTTCATATAGTCTTCATGAGAAATCCTGCCATTGTGAAAGGACCATGATTCTGAGACCCCATCCACTGCATAGATTCCCCAATGGATAAAAATACCCAAACGTGCGTCTTCAAACCACTCCATTTTCTCTTGCGGCTTCTCCTGAGCAGACAGTAATAGAGGCAGTAGTAAAAATGATAATATTCTTAGTTGTCTATTCATAAACACTTTAAGATTTCAGGCTGATTATTTGATATTTCTGTAAAAATATAAAGTTTAACCTGAAAATAGAAACTTTATCCAAAGAGATCAAAAACCAACATTTTTTCAAATCCTTTATTGGTAAGTAGATGCGTAAATGGGTGTGAAGTAAAGATTAAATAAGAATCCGTTTTTAGTTTAAGCGTTGTTTAAGCGTTATTTAAGCGTTGTTTATGCGTCTTTAATTGTTTAAACAACGCTTAATTATTGTGTAAATTACGCTTACGATCTTATTCCTTCCTTATCCCTTCCTTATTAATTTATCATCTGATTTCTTCAAGATACAAATGGAATAATCCTGATTTGGAATCAGGATTCAGCTGAAATTTCACATAGAATAGCTGGTATGCATGGTCGATTCTTCACAGAACCCCATCACAACACGACTTGAGAAATCAAGTTAGAAAACTAAAATAAGAAAGTCTGGAATTTAAGAAGCCCCCTGTAACTATTCAGGTGTAGCAGCAGTACCATTCACGCCAACATTAAACTGGTACACTTCAGTATAGTAGTTCATGTAACTTTTTACATTCAACAGAACATAAGAAACATTCTTGTTAAGATGATCAGGTAGTGGAATCACCTCCGATTTGTTGGAGATTTCTGCGATACTATTAAGTTCTGCCCTGTATTCCTTAAGAAACTGAAGGAAGATATTTACTTTTTTCTGGGAGTATTCTACTTTATTCAAGTAGATTTGTTCATTCAGGCTGTTCTCTTGCTCACTACCAACCTTGCCTGAATACTTTAATTGATCAAGTGACTCCTGTATAACACTGTTTTTATCTGACAATTCCGAATCTAAATCAGAAAACGACGGAAACAGATCATAGTATTTATTTCTCTGAGTTGCATGAAAATCCATTATCCTGTCACGTATATCGTAATACTCCATGATCTTTTCACTGCTGGTTTCATCATCTGAGCTTCTAGTCCTCTTATACTTTTCTTCATAATCAATCAATCGATTATAGATGGAATCGGTCTTGGCCCTGAAAGAAGTTTCCTCTTCATAGGTAGCGGTAGAAAGATTTTCAGGAATTGGAGGCAATAAATTGAGAAGTTTGGCTTGCTCAAATACCTGTGATTTTCCAACAGCAACAATCAGCAATAAAGCGCATATTGTTAAAGTGTAAGATTTGAATTTCATATCTGGTAATTAGGGAGCATAAAAATATAAAAAAAAGCCGGCATTAACACCGGCTCATTCAAAAATTGACTTAAAGACAGAAAACTAGGCTACTGCTTTATCCTCTGGTATGTTCTTCAATATCTCAATGGTAAAATCCCAGAATTTCTTGGTAGTGGCAATATCCAGTCTTTCATCGGGTGAATGAACGCCTCTAAGTGTAGGGCCATAGGAAATCATATCCATCTTAGGATATTTTTCGCCGATGAGTCCGCATTCTAGTCCGGCGTGAATAGCCAAAACTTTGGGCGATTTACCAAACAACCTTTCGTATGCAACTTTAGATATTTCAAGAATTTCTGAATCAGGATTAGGTGTCCAGCCTGGGTATCCATCAGAGTGCACTGATTTTCCACCGGCAAGATTGAAAACAGAAACTACCATATTTGCCACATCATGTTTAGCTGATTCAACTGAACTTCGCTGGCTGGTTGTGATCTCAATGGTATTCTCTTTTGTTCTAACAGATGCCAGGTTAGTTGAGGTCTCCACGAAATTGGGTATGCTGGCCGACATGGCTATTACACCATGAGGACATGCATAAAGAGAGTTTAATAGCGTTTGATGCGTATGATCGTTCATTACCATTGATGGATTCTCTGTTTCAATGGTTTCAACCTGCAAGCCTGGTTCAGTAATCTTATATTCTGCCCGGATTGTTTGGTTGTATTCTTTCACAAAACTGATAAATTCTTTCTTTTTCCCATCGGGTACTGCAACCACAGCATTGCCTTCACGAGCAATTGCATTACGAAGATTGCCGGCATTGAAACTTGCCAGCTTCAATCCAAACTCTTTAGTCGCAAGCCAAAGAAGTCTGTTGAGAATTTTATTCGCATTGCCAAGACCTTTATTGATGTCGTCACCTGAATGTCCGCCTTTTAATCCACTGACTCTAACGAGGAAGCCATCAGTATGAGCCGTATTTTTCTCCATGATGCAAGGGAGGGTAATTACTGTATCTTTTCCGCCGGCACAACCTATGAAGATTTCTCCTTCATCTTCGGAGTCCAAGTTAAGCAATATGGTACTTTTCAGCGTCTTTGAGTCTAATCCGAAAGCGCCGGTTAATCCGGTTTCTTCATCCACTGTGAATAAACATTCAATTGGTCCGTGAGCAATATCAGTAGCTTCAAGAATCGCAAGCTGCGCCGCAACACCAATGCCATCATCAGCGCCCAGGGTAGTGCCTTTTGCCTTGATCCAGTCACCATCAATGTATGGTATGATAGGGTCTGTATCAAAATCATGTGAGATGTCGCTGTTCTTCTCACAAACCATGTCAATATGGCTTTGAAGAACAACCGACTTTCGGTTTTCCATTCCTTTTGTAGCAGGTTTACGGATAATAACATTACCAGTTTTATCCATAATTGTTTCCAACTTATGTTGCTTACCAAAATCCATTAGGTATGCAGCAATCTTTTCTTCCTTTTTAGATGGTCGCGGTATCTGGCATATTTCTTCAAAATAGTGATAAACGCGAGCAGGCTCGAGGCCCTTTAATACATTGTTCATTTCTTTAATATTTAAATAGATAGATTGATTCCTTCCAAATGATCAAACAATAAAATTCAATAACAGGCTCTTATTACCTTAAAGAATATTCTTTAATTGGTGGATGGTCAATTTAGGATCAGCAGAGCCAAAAACCGTGTTCCCGGCAACCAGAACATCAGCGCCGGCTTTGATCAATAATGGTGCATTGGTAAGGTCAACACCTCCGTCAATTTCAATAAGTGCCTTTGATTTTTTAGCCAATATGAGTTTTCGTAATCTGATAATCCGGTCATAGGTTTGCTCTATGAAGGCCTGTCCACCGAAGCCGGGATTAACCGACATGAGTAAAACCAAATCAACTTCAGTGATGATATCTTCCAGCAGATTAACCTGAGTATGAGGATTTAGAACTATCCCTGCTTTCATACCTAAAGAATGTATCTGCTGAACAGCCCTATGCAAGTGAGTCACTGCTTCAAGATGCACGCTCAGAATATTTGCTCCACAATCCCTGAATGCTTCAAAATAGCGTTCCGGTTTAACAATCATCAGGTGGACATCAAGCGGTTTAACAGCATGCTTGCTGATGGCTTTTATGACAGGCATTCCAAAAGATATATTCGGAACAAATTCACCGTCCATCACATCCACATGAAACCAATCGGCTTCACTGTCATTAACCATCCTGATATCTTTACCCAGATTGGCAAAATCAGCCGATAAAAGTGAAGGAGCTATCAAATGTTGACTCATACCATTTATTTTAATGCGAAGGTACAAAATTTCATTATCCGGACTTTACAAGGACCAATCTTAGTAAGTAAAACGGTTATTGCCGACCCAGACCATGGATTTTTTATAATTCACCAGAGCGAATAATTGAAAGTTTAAAAAGATGATCAAGTGTGATCACAAAAATAGAATCTCTGACTATAATCCTTCGTGCATTTAAGTACATGTCATAAAAAAAACCGGCATTTCCGCCGGTTTCTCTTTTATCCTAAATAAGTTTTCAAAATCTTACTTCGTGATGTATGCTTCAGTCGTCTGATGGCCTTCTCTTTAATCTGACGAACACGTTCACGGGTCAAATCAAAGCGTTCACCAATTTCTTCCAGGGTAAGTGGATGTTCTCCACCTAAGCCGAAGTAAAGGCGGATAACGTCAGCCTCACGACAAGTCAGGGTTGAAACAGCACGTTCAATTTCCTTACGGAGTGATTCATACAGAAGTTCCGTTTCAGGAGTTGGACTGTCGTCGCTACGTAGAACATCGTACATGTTATTGTCTTCATCCTGAACCAGTGGTGCATCCATTGAAACGTGGCGACCTGAGTTACGCATGGATTCCTTGACCTCATTTTCACTGATTTCAAGTAATCCTGCAATTTCATCATAATTGGGTTCACGTTCGTATTCTTGCTCCAGCTTGGCATAGGCTTTATTGATTTTATTAATAGAGCCAATTTTATTCAGCGGAAGCCTAACAATTCTTGACTGCTCAGCTAAAGCCTGGAGAATCGATTGACGGATCCACCATACTGCATACGAAATAAATTTAAATCCCCTTGTTTCATCAAATCTCTGGGCTGCTTTAATCAGACCAAGATTTCCTTCATTAATTAAATCGGGCAAACTTAATCCCTGGTTTTGGTACTGTTTTGAAACAGAAACCACAAAACGGAGGTTAGCTTTAGTTAGTTTTTCAAGTGCATTACGATCTCCCTGCTTTATCTTTTGAGCAAGGGCAACCTCTTCATCTGCCGTGATTAACTCTACCTTTCCGATTTCCTGCAGGTATTTGTCTAACGAAGCTGTCTCTCGGTTAGTAACCTGTTTAGTAATCTTTAATTGCCTCATTTATCCCTTATTTTATTAGGCAGCTAACTGCTAATGAATTATTTTAATTGTTTTCTTGTTCTGGTTTAGGCAATAATACCTTGCGTGACAACTTTAATTTCCCGGTTTTGCTGTCTATTTCAATGAGCTTAACATCAATCTCATCACCCACCTTTAAAACACTCTCAACATCCTTAAGTCGCTTATGTTCAATCTCTGAGATATGTAACAAACCGTCCTTACCAGGGAGTATTTCAACAAATGCTCCGAAGGTGGTAATGTTTTTTACTGTGCCATGATAAACCAATCCAATTTCAGGAATTGCAACTATCCGTTTGATCTTATCCATTACAGCGGTAATTGATTCCTTGTTGTTTGAAACGATATCAATCATTCCAAATTCACCAACCTCCTCAATCACGATGGTTGATCCTGTTTCACGCTGCATTTCCTGGATAACCTTACCACCCGGACCAATAACTGCACCAATGAATTCTTTGGGAATAGTCATCTTCACAATGCGTGGTACGTGCGGCTTATAATCTTCACGTGGTGTTGAAATGGCTTTTTCCATTTCACCAAGAATATGCATTCTACCGGCACGTGCCTGTTCAAGCGCCTGAGCCAGTACATCATATGAAAGACCATCAACCTTTATATCCATCTGGCAGGCAGTGATACCATCACGGGTTCCGGTAACTTTAAAATCCATATCGCCAAGGTGATCTTCATCACCAAGGATATCACTTAATACTGCATAACGGTTTGTCTTTGTGTCGGCAATCAAGCCCATGGCAATACCTGAAACAGGTTTGATGAGTTTAACACCGGCATCCATCAATGCCATGGTTCCTGCGCAAACAGTTGCCATAGATGATGAACCGTTTGATTCAAGAATATCAGAAACAACACGAATGGTATATGGATTGATATCCGGACCTGGGATCATTGGTTTCAATGCACGTAATGCAAGATTACCATGACCTATTTCACGACGGCTGGTGCCCATCATACGTTTTACTTCACCTGTTGAGAAAGGAGGAAAGTTGTAATGAAGAATAAAATTAACCTTTCCGTCAATTACAGCTCCGTCAATAATCTGTTCATCAAGCTTAGTACCGAGAGTAACAGTTGTTAATGACTGTGTTTCACCGCGAGTAAAGATTGCAGAACCATGAACTGCTGGTAAATAATCAACTTCACACCAAATAGGGCGAATTTGATCAAGTTTCCTGCCATCCAAACGCTGCCTTTTATCCAGAACAACATTACGTACACCTTCTTTTTCAACGTCATGATAATAACGCTTGATCATGAAGTCTTTTTCTTTAGCTTCCTCTTCAGAAAGAGTAGCAACAAATTCTTTTAAAATTGCTTCGAAAGCATCTGTGCGTTCGTGCTTTCCACTAGGGTTACTGGCAACAGCAACAACTTTATCATAACAAAAATCGTGAAGACGTGCACGAAGTTCTTCGTCATTGGTTTCATGGTTATACTCACGCTTTGGTGAAGAACCTGCAACCATTTCAGCAAGTTCCAGTTGGGCCTTGCATTGTTTCTTTATGGCTTCATGAGCAATCTTCAACGCGTCAATAATATCAGATTCAGAAGCTTCCTTGAGTTCACCTTCCACCATCATAATATTATCCATGGAAGCAGCAACCATCACATCGATATCGGCATCAGCCAATAAAGAAGAAGGTGGGTTAATTACAAACTGACCGTTCACCCTTGCAACACGTACTTCAGATATTGGACCATTAAATGGAATATTACTTACAGCAAGAGCAGCAGAAGCAGCCAAACCGGCAAGTGCATCAGGTAAAACTTCGGCATCCAGTGAAATGAGGGTAATGATAACTTGTGTTTCAGCATGGAAATTATCCGGGAAAAGCGGGCGCAGAGCCCTATCTACCAAACGGGCAATCAGCACTTCATAATCTGAAGGCCTTGCTTCTCTTTTAAAGAAACCACCGGGAAAACGACCGGAAGATGCATATTTCTCACGATACTCAACCGTAAGAGGCATAAAGTCAACGTTTTCAGCAGCTTCGGTACGTGCTACCACGGTTGCCAGAAGCATGGTATCACCCATACGTACTACAACAGAGCCATCAGCCTGCTTGGCTAATTTACCTGTTTCAATAGAGATAGTCCTTCCATCTCCGATGTCAAATGTTTTTACTATTCCTTGCATATTAATGTAAATTGTAGAGGCAATTGTTGAAATATAGGGTATGATGAGATTAAGCGATCACAAAAATACTCTTAAAACAGATTAGTATTATAAAGCAAAAAAATAATTGCCTCTTAAGACAACAAAAAGAGGCAACCTGTTTAATTGCCTCTTTATTAGTATTTGATTCGGAAGTATTACTTCCTGATATTAAGTTTCTTGATGATCTCCCTGTAACGTTCAATATCTTTTTTCTTAAGATATCCCAGAAGACTTCTGCGTTTACCTACAAGCATAACCAATGATCTTTCAGTAGCATGGTCGTTTTTGAAAACCTTGAGGTGCTCTGTCAGGTGTTGGATCCTGTGGGTAAAAAGTGCAACCTGGCTTTCAGGTGAACCGGTATCATTGGCATTTTTGCCGTTCTCGGTAAATATAGTCTTCTTTACTTCTGAGGTTAGGTACATATCCTTAAATCTTATTTGGTACTTTTTTAACGGGCTGCAAAAATAGTACATTATTCTTAATTGCGCAAGTACTTTTAAACTTTTTTTTATTTATTCGTCAGTGGCGCAAAAATACAACTATTTCTATTCATAAGACCCATTTTTTAGATTTAACTTTGCCGGTCGCGCAGGCATTACCCTTCCATTGATGATATTGCCAAAGCAAGGTATTGAATCTATTTTAAACCGATATTAATGATTGTTAGTGCAAAACAACCGGTAACATCAAAAGAAAAAAAGTATTTTGGATTTCATCGGAATATCTTCTTCACTGGTATCGTTAGCTTTCTGACAGATACGTCCTCCAAGATGGTGTATTCTGTTATGCCTATGTTCTTATTATCATTGGGCGCTTCAAAAACTAGTTTATCGCTTATTGAGGGTATTGCCGAAAGCACTTCTGCACTTGTTAAAACACTTTCGGGATTTTGGAGTGATAAAATAGGAAAGAACAAACCTTTCCTTTTAATTGGGTATGGATTATCAGCGCTCATTATGCCACTCTATGCGGCAGTTTCCTCTCCCCTGCAGGTTCTTTATCTACGATTCATTGAGAGAACTGGGAAAGGCATCCGCACTGCTCCGCGTGATAGTCTGGTTGCTGCATCTGTAAGTAATGGCGAAACAGGAAAGAGTTTCGGACTTCATAAAGCAATGGATAATAGTGGTGCCATATTGGGTCCATTGATTGCCTTTGTTTTATTATTACTTTTCCCGGGCGATTTTCGCATTGTATTCCTATTTGCCGGAGTGCCTTCTATACTGGGTATTCTTGTATTGATATTTGGCATCAAGGAAGCGAAAAAGAATAAAGAAAGCCTGTTTAAGAAGTTCCATTTCAGCGACTTCCCTAAAAAGTACTATTTGTTCCTTACCATCATCTTTATTTTCACCCTTGGTAATTCAACGGATGCACTACTACTTGTGAAGGCCAACGAAGTGGGTGTAAAAGTGGCCTTTATTCCATTGGTTTACCTTGTTACCAGTATTGTTTCTGTGTTCCTGTCGATACCCATAGGTATGCTTGCTGATAAAATTGGGAAGGAAAAGATCCTTATAACAGGATATTTGATTTATGCCATAGTATACTTTGGTTTTGGAGTTACAACAAGTATTGGGGCAATTGTTGCCTTGTTTGCGCTTTATGGCCTTTATACAGCCACGACCGACGGCATCCAAAAAGCCTTCATAGCCGATAATATTGATAAGAATAAGCAAGGTACAGGCATGGGTATTTACAATGCATTATTGGGAGTAACCTTGTTGCCTGCCAGCCTAATTGCAGGAATTCTGTATGATAAAGTCAATTCGAGTGTACCATTTTATTTTGGAGCAACAACAGCGCTGATTTCGGCTATTTTGATGCTGATATTCGTAAAACTTTACTCAAAATCAGGTAACTAGCTTAATTTAAGGAGAACAAACACTTCGGCTTATAACTCCCCTGGAATAATCTTGCCGCTTAGCTGTAGAAGCTGTATTTCCAATAACCTTGCCTGATATATTAAAGTGATGAGCCTGTCCTGGGCTAACAGAAGGTTTTGTTGCGCTTCTCGAATCTCAATGCCTGAAAGCTCACCAAGTCTGTAACGCTCATTGGCTATATCAAAATTGGTGCGTGCGGTTTCCAAATTTTCACGCTCAAGCTGTACAGTTTTAAGCTTATTGTTATATATGCTGAAGGTGGAGAGTAGTTCGGCGTTCAGTTCAGCCATATAACTTTCATGTCTTAATCTTGAAGTTTCAATTGATATCCGTGCATTCTTTTCTTCGCGATTCTGATTGAATCCATCGAAAATCGGTAAGGTTGCAGTCAATCCATAGTTGAAACCATCTGATCGACCTGATTTAACAAAACCTGATTCACTTTCCTGTTTGTTATAGTTATAACCCAGTATAACTCCTATTTCAGGATAACGTGATCCTCTAATATTCCTGAGTGCAAGTTCAGCGAGTTGCAGATCATTCTGACTTATCAACAGGTCGGAGTTATGTGCCTCCATCTGTGCTTTAAGCGTATTAAAATCAGGGGGCACCATCAGTCTTATGGTATCTTCCACACTAAATTCTTCACCGGCATCTCTGGCAAGCAACAGATTCATTCTTACAGTTGCTTCAGTTATCAGGTCATTGAGATTAAGCAATTCCGAAATATCTGAATTCATATCAACCCTTGCCTGCAGAAGCTCCAAACGCGAACCCGCTCCAATGGCAAGTTTGTCATCAGCTATCTCAGTCCTCGACAGACCAAGGGCTACTGATCTTTCAAACATGGTCACTTTCTGTCTCAATTCAACAATATTATAATAAAGCTGAAGCACCTCAAGTATGGTGTTTTCAACTTCAAGTCGTGTTCTGAGTTCTCCTGCTTCCAATTGTTTTTTCAGGATATCATAACCTTTAAACATTCGTAAACCGTCAAAAAGTGTCCAATCGAAGTCAACGCCCATATTAACGGTTGATGATTTGGCATTATCGCGTTCATTGATCTGACCGCTCAGATACTCCTGCCGTGCATTGGTTATACTGTTATTCCGGTTTGCACCAGCTTCAATCACAGGAAGAAAACCCGCATTTCCAAGTGTAACATTATTACTAAGGATTTCTTCGTTCATCATTGAAAGTCTTATTGCATAGTTTTTTTCGAGTGCAGTGGCTACTGCCTGTTCAGCTGACAGGAAGGTGCTTTGTGCAGTTAAACTGTAAAAGCTGAAAACCATGCTGAACAACAACACAGGCTTGATGAACCTTAGAAAGTTACCGGTTTTTATATTTTTCATCTTGTAATTCTTTTTCAGCTGCGTCAAATGCAGCCTTTTTAATATTTCCCGTTTTTGTGGATAGAAAATCATACATAACCGGGATCACATATAGTGTTAGAATAGTGGAGAAGGTAAGTCCTCCAATAATTGCAATACCCATGGATACTCTGCTTTCTGACCCTGCTCCCAACGCCAGTGCAATTGGAAGGGCACTTAAAATAGTTGAAAGACTAGTCATAAGTATTGGTCTGAAACGACTTGCAGATGCATCCCTGATAGCATCAGCCCGACTCAATCCGTTATCTTTTCGCTGATTGGCAAATTCAACAATAAGAATACCATTTTTTGTTACCAATCCAATGAGCATAATGATACCAATCTGACTGAAGATGTTAAGTGTTTCACCAAAATACCACAGCGACAAAACTGCTCCTGCCAAAGCTAGTGGAACAGTAAACATGATGATCAGTGGGTCCTTGAAACTTTCAAATTGAGCAGCCAAAACCAGATAGATCAATACAAGTGCCAAAACAAAAGCAAATATCAGACTTGACGAACTTTCGGCAAAATCTTTTGATGCACCTGCCAATGAGGTTGAATAGGTATCGTCAAGAACTTTATCGGCAATCCTGTCCATTTCATCAATTCCATCACCAATGGTAAGTCCCTTGACGGGATTAGCAGAGAAAGTTGCAGAAACAAACCTGTTATATCTGTATAGCTGCGGAGGATTTATCCCTTCAGATATGGTTACTACATTGTCAAGAGGTATCATTTCACCACGGTTATTCTTAACGCTGATCGATCTAAGATCAAGAGGCTCACTTCGGTCGGTTCGCATTAACTGTCCAATTATCTGATATTGCTTGCCATCCATAACAAAGTAACCGAAACGAGTTCCACTTAATGCAAATTGCAAAGTTTGAGCAATATCAATTACTGAAACTCCCAGGTTCCTGGATTTTTCACGATTGATATCAACCTTAATCTCAGGTTTATTGAACTTGAGATTCAGATCGACAAATTGGAACTTATCACTCTGCTGGAGTTCAGCCATGAAAGCAGGAATAATAGCCTTAATTTTTTCAAGATTTGGGGCCTGGATTACATATTGGACCGGCAAACCTCCTCCCCCTCCAATTGACTGCTCCTGGATAACGTGAGTTCTGGCTGTGCTGAATTGCCTCAGCTTCATGGCAATATCATCGGCAATCTCCTGTTGAGAACGCTCTCTCTGATCGGGATGTTTCAATCGCACTCTTACCATTCCTGAATTTACAGAACCAGCACCACCCCAACCAGGTGCTGTAATGCTTACCATAGCCTGCGATTCGGGAACTTCCTTAAGCATGAAATCAGTAATCTGTTCCATGTAATCATCCATAAAGTCGTATGTAATCCCTTCAGGAGCAGTAGCTACAATCCTAAATCCTGATCTGTCTTCCATAGGTGCAAGTTCTGATTTAAGGTTTCTTCCGACAAGGAATATTATTACGAATGAAAGAACAAACACTAGGACAGCAAGCCAACCATGTTTTAAAAACCAATCAAGAGAATTTGTATATTTTGCATTTAACCACTCAAAAAACGGTTCAGTTTTGTTATAGAACCAATTGTGCTCAACCCTCTGTTTAAGCATCTTCGCCGCTAACATCGGTGTTAGTGTCAAAGCCACAAAAGAGGAGATTAAGACAGAGCTTGCCATAACAATGCCAAACTCTCTGAAAAGTCTCCCGGTTATTCCTTCAAGAAAAATAACAGGCATAAATACAGCAACTAGAACAATTGTAGTGGCAATAACAGCAAAGAAAATCTCTTCCACACCCTTTAAACCTGCATTTAAGGGCGACATACCCTTCTCAATCTTGGTATAAATATTTTCAAGTACAACAATTGCATCGTCAACAACAAGTCCAATAGCAAGCACTACCCCAAGCAATGTAAGCACATTGATGGTAAAGTCCATAATGTACATAATAAAAAATGCACCGATCAAAGAGATTGGAATTGCGATAACAGGAATTAATGTCGAACGCCAGTCGCGCAGAAACAGGAAAATTATCAGAACCACCAATATGAATGCCAAGTATATAGTTTGCTCGACTTCGGTAATCGACTCCCTGATATAGTCTGTAGTATCAAACCCGTAAGAAAGATGAATATCTTCAGGTAAATCCTTTTTTATTTGTTCAACCCTGTTATAGAACTCATCGGCAATATCAATATGATTAGATCCCGGTTGGGGTACTACAACTGTACCGACCATAGGAACACCATTCATGCGAAGTATTGACCTGTCGTTTTCTGCGCCAAGCTCTGCATAACCAATATCACGGAAACGTACAATATTATCACCCTGCTGCAGAAGAATAAGATTATTAAAATCCTCGGGAGTAGTCAGCCTGCCCATTGTCCTTACACTCAATTCAACACTGCCACCTTCAATCCTACCCGATGGCAACTCGACATTTTCACGCACAAGGGCGTTTCTGACATCCAATGGAGTAAGGCCTGAAGCAGCTAATTTAAAAGGATCCATCCACATGCGCATTGAATACCTTTTCTCCCCCCAAATAGATATTTCACTAACACCGGGAATTGTCTGCAACCTTTCTTTAAAGGTTCTTTCAGCGATTTCTGAAAGTTCAAGCAATGAACGCTGCTCACTTCTGAGGCTAAGGAAAATTATAGGACTGGCATCTGCGTCAGCTTTAGCAACAATAGGAGGATCGGTATCAGGTGGAAGATTGCTCACAGCACGTGAAACCTTGTCGCGCACATCATTGGCGGCAGTTTCAAGATCTATCTCAAGATCAAACTCCACACGAATGGTACTTCGGCCGTCACGACTTATAGATGTCAGTGTCCTGATCCCTGCAATACCGTTAATTTCTTCTTCCAAAGGTTCGGTAATCTGCGACTCAATAACATCGGCGTTGGCACCAATGTATGATGTACTGACAGTTATAATAGGCGGGTCAACACTCGGGTATTCCCTTACACCAGTCGACACTAATCCTATTCCACCGAAAAGGACTATAACTATTGACATAACGGTAGCCAGTACGGGCCTACGAATACTTATAGATGAAAGACTCATAAATTCTCTATTTTGGAAACTTCCACCGGCAATCCTTTTCTAAGCTGAAGAATACCTGAAGTGATCACAGTATCGCCTTCTTTCAGACCTTCAACAACCTGAACCATTTCGGCAGTGCGAATGCCAACATTGATTGCAGCCTGATCAGCCACACCGTTTCTGTAAACATAAACATGGTAACCGCCAAGCTGGGGTATTACCGATTGAGCTGGCACCTGAAGAGCGTTCTGCATATGATTCAGCTCAAATTCAATGCGGGCGTAACTACCAGGACGCAGTTCCAAATTCTTATTAGGATACACAGCTCTCACAGAAACAGAACGGGTAGTTGGGTTTATGGAGGGCTCAACAGCATAAACTGAAGCTTCGTAATTCTTTCCTGAACCTTCAATAGTGAAATTAACCTTACTGTTCCGGGTAACAGAAGCAGCAAATCTTTCAGGTATTGAGAACTCAATCTTTATTGGCTGCACTTGGGTAAGAGTTGCTATCCGTTGTCCTGGAGTAACAAAGGCGCCTTCACTAACTTGTCTTAAACCAATAGTGCCTGTAAAAGGTGCCACAACCTTTGCTTTTTGCAATTGTGCCCTTATCAGGGAAGCTTCTGCTTTTACTGTATTTAAGTCAGTTAGTGCACGGTCATACTCCTCCTGGCTGATAGCTTCCTTTTGCAGCAAGCTCCTTGATCTCAGTTCCCTCTCTTCGGCTAGTTTTTGATTGTATGCATTCTTTTCAAGCTGTGCAACCAATTCGGCATCGTTGATGGTAACAAGAACAGTCCCTTTGGATACGACAGTCCCTTCTTTAAAATTGATGGAAGTGATACGGCCAGCTACTTCAGCGCTTAGTAATACCTCCTCATTGGCCATAACTGTGCCCGTAGCAACAATCCGGTCGGTCAGTCCTCCCGGTGTAACAATATAAACTGAAACGGGTAAAACCTGTTCACCTGTTCCACCTTGAGAAGCGATTTCGGATTTAGCCTTAAACCAACCGGCCTTATAGGCAACAAGCAGAAACAACACTCCTATGATGAGTGTGTATATAACCAATCGCTTAACTAACTTATTCATAAATTAAATTTTATACCCTGATAATTTTGATTGCATTTGGTAACAAGAAAATAAAGCATTCGTTCAATTAAAGTTTTCTCCTTACTACTATTTGTGTCAAATATAGTACTTCCATAATTCTTGGTAACTAATCCAACGACTAATTTAACATTGAATTAATCGTCAGGAGACCAATTTTTATTAAATATTGTTTATGTTTTTTTGAAATTGATTAAACAATTTAACGTATCAGCTTGTTTATTAATCACTTTTCAAAAATCCTCAATGAGCGTACAAAAAAATATAGTAGTGATTGGTGCAGGCTTCTCAGGCTTATCAGCTGCAGCATACCTGTCTAAGCAAGGGCATAAGGTAACTGTTTTGGAAAAAAACAGCAGTCCCGGTGGCAGAGCCAGGCAATTCAGTGATTCGGGGTTTACGTATGATATGGGCCCCAGCTGGTATTGGATGCCCGATATCTTTGAATCATTTTTTGCTGATTTTGGTAAGAGCGTTTCTGATTACTATGAACTGGAACGCCTTGACCCTTCCTATAAAATCTATTTTGGCCAGGGGAATGAAATAAAGCTACCTGCCGGGGTTGAGAATATTTACAAACTTTATGAAGAACTGGAGCCTGGAAGCAGCCGTAATCTTAAAGCATTCCTTGATGAAGCCGGATACAAATACCGCATTGGAATAGGCGAATTTGTTCATAAACCAAGTCATTCCGTTAAGGAATATCTGAGCTGGAAGATATTAAAAGCCGGATTAAAGCTGAATATGTTCAGTTCATTTTCCTCCTATATCAATAAGTACTTTAAGAGTCCACTCATCCGCAGGATGCTTGAATTTCCTGTTCTTTTTCTTGGTGGCACAGCCAAGACCACTCCTGCCCTTTACAGCCTTATGAATTATAGTGATATGGTTCAGGGAACATGGTATCCCAAAGGTGGTATGTATAAAGTAGTGGAAGCCATGGTTAAATTGGCTGAAGAACTTGGGGTTGCTTTTGTTTATGATGCAGAAGTAACATCTATCAATACGTTTAATGGAAAAGCTGTTTCAGTAATAGCTTCAGGTAAGAATTATGATACCGACTATTTGATTGCTTCAGGAGATTATCATCATATTGAGCAAAAACTGCTTTCTCCTGAACTCAGAAAATACTCACCCGCATATTGGGATAAACGTGTGCTGTCGCCTTCATCCTTAATCTATTATCTTGGATTCAACAAACGGATACCTGAACTTCAGCACCATACGCTATTGTTTGACGAAGATTTTGAAGGACATGCAGATTCCATCTATGCTAAACCGTCATGGCCGGAGAATCCTTCTATATATATTAGCTGTACTTCACGAACAGATGATACTGTTGCACCTGCTGGACATGAAAATGTTATGGTATTGATACCTGTGGCACCGGGGTTGGAAGACACCGATGAAGTTAGAGAAAAATATCTGAAACATGTTATTATGAGGTTGGAGAGATATACCGGTCAACATTTAGCAAATAACATTGTTTATTCGCGAAGCTATGCTCACAAGGATTTTGAACTTGACTACCACGCATACAAAGGGAATGCTTATGGATTAGCCAACACGCTACTTCAAACAGCTTTTCTGAAGCCTAAGATGCGGAACTCGAAGATCAGTAATCTGCTTTTTGCAGGACAACTTACCGTACCGGGACCGGGTGTCCCACCGGCAATCATTTCGGGAGAAATGGCTGCTAAAGAGATCAGTAAATTAGTAACCAAACACGCTTCATTATGAAAGAATTGTTTGATTCAGTATCCAGAAAAGCCAGCAAGATCACCACGAACACTTACTCTACTTCCTTTTCATTGGGAATAAGGTTTTTCCATAAACGGTTCCATGATCCAATCTATGCCGTTTATGGATTTGTCAGACTTGCTGATGAGATCGTAGATTCCTTTCACGAGTATGATAAACCGGCATTGCTTCAACGATTTAAAAACGACACATATCAGGCTATTGAGGAGAAAATAAGTCTTAATCCGATACTCAATAACTTCCAGTGGGCAGTCAACAAATACAATATTGATCGTGAACTGATTGACAAGTTCCTTGAGAGCATGGAAATGGATCTACGGGATATCCAATATGACAATGCTGCTTTTAAGGAATATATTGTTGGATCAGCCGAGGTGGTAGGATTAATGTGCCTTCGTGTATTCTGTGAAGGAAACGAACGACGCTATAACGACCTTAAAGAGCCTGCCATGCGACTCGGCTCAGCATTCCAGAAGATCAATTTCCTGCGGGATCTCAAAAACGATTACCATCAGCTTGGCCGTTCATATTTCCCTGATATTGACCTCCGTAAATTTGACGAAGAGACCAAAAAGAAGATTGAAGAGGATATCTCCATTGATTTTCGCGATGGACTTGAAGGAATACGTAGACTACCTAAGGAAGCACGTTTTGGTGTTTATATAGCTTATGTGTATTTTTACAACTTGTTCCTGAAGATTAAAAGTGTGAGTTCCTCACGGATTTTTATTGAACGAATAAGGATCTCAAACAGTACAAAGTATAAATTACTTTTTACTTCATTTATCAGGCATCAACTTAATATGTTTTAACTGAATTATGAAACTGCTTAGGCTGATTTTCTTACTAATATTGACGTTACCGGCAGCAATACATGCTCAACCGGTAACGCTTGAGAAAGCCCGTGCATTGTATTTCAGCATGTCGACTGAAAAGTGTAACAGTTTGAAACTTGCTGAACTGTTTGAAAAGAACAAACCCGGCTTGCCGGTATTGAAAGCATACAATGGTGCCGCTTCTGCCGCTGCTCCCGAGTGTGTTACGAATCCAGCCACCAAGATTTCATGGTTCCGGAAAGGTAAAACCTTGCTTGACGATGCAGCAGCAACTGATCCTTCAAACTACGAAATACGATTTTTGAGATTCGCAACGCAGGATAAAGCGCCTGGATTCCTTGGATATAACGACAATTTGGAAGAGGATAAAGAGTATTTAATCAGCAACCTTTCAAAAGGAAGAGGAATTATTAAAGATGATCAGGTTTTCAGGATGATGACAGGATTTCTTCTAAAATCAAAAAGTCTGAATCAAACAGAAAAGAAAATCGTTAATGATTATTCCAGTAACCTAAATTAAAAGATGATATAATGGAGGAGTTTGTGATTCTGGTTGATCAGAACGACAATCAGGTAGGTGTGATGGAGAAAATGCAGGCACATGTTGAAGCAGTCCTGCATCGTGCTTTTTCTGTATTCATCTTTAATTCAAAAGGAGAACTGATGCTGCAACAGAGAGCACAATCCAAATACCATTCACCTGGTCTATGGTCAAATACCTGTTGCAGTCATCCCCGACCGGGCGAAAAAACCGAGGCAGCTGCTCACCGTCGCATGAAAGAAGAGATGGGTTTTGACTGCAACTTTACAGAGGCATTTAGCTTCGTGTATAAGGCACCATTCACCAATGAGCTGACAGAGCATGAGTATGACCATATATTTATCGGGATATCCGACGAATTACCGGTCATAAATAAGGAAGAGGCCGAAGCATTCAAAATGGTTACCCTTGACAATGTGCGGAAAGAAATGGATGAAGACCCGGAGAAATTTACTGTGTGGTTCAGGATAGCTTTCGATAGGGTTGAAGATTATTTTAAGGCAATTTAAATCAAATCCAATGTATGGACAAGTCGTGAGTTGACCATACAATCAGTAATTAAATATTCATAGCAATGGAATTAGCAATCAGTATATTAATAGTAGTAGCAGCCTTCTTCTTCATGGAGTTCATGGCCTGGTTTACGCATAAGTATGTTATGCATGGTTTTTTATGGGTACTGCACAAAGATCATCATATACGTGATGGTCGAAAATTAGAATGGAATGACGTTTTCGCCATAATTTTTGCTATACCCAGTATTCTTTTTATATATTTCGGAGTAGTAAACGGGAACAGTTATTTGCTCAGTGCAGGTTTAGGCATATTATTTTATGGTATAGCTTACTTTCTTTTCCATGATGTATACGTTCATCAAAGGGTTCCCATATTAAAGAACTTATCAAACCGTTACTTGAGAGCGACTGTCAAGGCACATCTGGAGCATCATACCCCCCATTCAAATCATAATTTTGGATTTCTTATTGCACCAATCAAGTATTACATGGAAGAATACGGTAAGAAAATAAATTCATTCAACAATAAATAGCATTGATACGGATGTGACTAGCAAGTTTTTCAGCACTTATGTCTGAGTGCTATATTATTTGTTGTCATTCAGTTTACTCATTCAATTTAAAGCAACGTGTCGTATTACTTTTGGATAAATATAGCGTCTATTTCAGTCCCCTTAATTGTAAGCTTTGATCCAAGGTTACGGTTTCATCATAAATGGAAATACCTCTTTCCTGCCATGCTGGCAACCATGCTTGTTTTTGTTCCATGGGATATCATCAAGACTTCCATGGGAGTTTGGGGGTTTAATCAACAATATCTTCTGGGAATTTGGTTTTTCAACCTGCCCATTGAAGAGCTGATGTTTTTTATAGCTATTCCGTTTGCCTGTTTATTTACCTATCATTCGTTGGGATATCTTATTAAAACAGACTACCTTAAACCTTATTCCAAACAAATCACCATTGGTTTGATAGTTATATTGACAATCTTGGCATTTTTCAATATTGACCGCACATATACTTTTGTAACCTTCCTGGCAACTGCGGCTTTTCTGTTTGTCCACGTGATGTTCATAAAAGGTGACTACCTGGGTCGCTTCTATCTTTCTTTTCTGGTAATCTTATTACCCTTCTTACTGGTAAATGGTGCCTTGACGGGAATGTTTACACCTGAACCGGTAGTTTGGTATGATGACACCAAGAACCTGGGTATACGCATCTTTACTATACCTATTGAGGATTCCGTATATGCTCTGCTATTGCTTCTAATGAATACAACCATATACGAAGCATTGAAGAGAAGAGGGTAGTCACAATGGTAAAGTGATCATGACAAAGTATTCATTCAGATATCAATGGTGCCCTTTGCCGGATTGGATTTATCTCCAATTGAAATAACCTTGGCAAAATCACTGCCTGATGGATTTTGAAAAACACTCAGTTCAAATTCAGGAATAGAAGCAAGTATATGATCAAAAATATCAGATTGAATATCTTCAAAAGGTTTCCAATCCTGTATTTTGCTGAAAACATATATTTCTAGGGGTAATCCACTCTCACCCGGCTGTAATTGACGAACAAGCATTGTCATATCCTGATTTATATATTGATTCTGCCTAAGATACTCAGCAAGATAAGCCCTGAAAACCCCAATGTTCGTTTGCCTTCGACCATTTACTAGAATTGAATCGTCAATATTTCCTTTTTGATTGTATTGCGTTAACTCAAGCTGCTTATCACTTACATACTTTTCAAGAAGATTGATCTTGCCAAATTTCTCGAGCATTTCCTTGGTGCAGAATTTCACACTACTCATGTCAATATTAATGGAACGCTTGATCCTTCTACCACCTGATTCTTCCATACCACGCCAATTGACGAAACTATCAGAGACCAGTGAATAGGTTGGGATCATCGTGATGCTCTTATCCCAATTCTGAACTTTTACTGTGGTGAGAGAAATGTCCATTACCTCGCCATCAGCTCCCGCCTTACTCATTACAATCCAGTCGCCGGGTCGTACCATATCATTCGCTGATATCTGAATACTGCCAACAAATCCAAGTATTGAGTCTTTGAATATCAGCAATAAAACAGCAGAAAAGGCTCCTAAACCACCAAGGAGATATGCAGGTGATTTACCAAACAACATTGAAAACACAACAATAGCTGCAATGACGTAAAGAATAATCTTCACTACCTGAATATATCCTTTTACCGGTTTGGATTTTGAAATTTCAAACCCTTGATAGATATCATAAACTGCATTCAGGAATTTATTGATTGTCACAATCAGTATAAAGAGCAGCAACACCCTGTTGATCAGCAGTAGCCACCTGAGTATTTCAGGGTATTCCGTCACAGTATATGGTGCAAGCATATTGAAAAGCAATCCGGGTATCAACAAGGCAGCCTTATGAAAAACGCGATTGTTATATAGGGCATCATCCCATGTTGATGAAGTACGATGCGTAATTCTCCTCACAACTCTCAGTACTACAATTTTCACGATGTAATAAACGGCAGTGATTGCCAGAACCATTATAACGAAATCAGTGAAATCTCGCGCTATTGAAGCAATATTATCAGAAAACCCAAGGTTAGTGAGCCATCCTTTCACAATTATACCGAAGTTGATCATCAATAGATTCATTGTTCAATGTTTATAAAATTCACAGATCAGTTCTCTTTAATCTCACAATCTTCATAGGTTGATCATGCCTGTACAGATTAAATTCATGCAACGTTTCGTATGCATCTTCAGGCAATAATCTTGGATCAAGGTAATAATAATCAAGTGAGTTGAAATCTTCCCATTTGTGCGTGAGTAACTGCATTTTACCCAGTGTAATATAGAAACTGGTGGCATGCTCAGTTTCACTGTCCTTGTATATATAAAGTCGGCCATTCCCTGTAACTTCTGCTGCTTTCAGTGCACCGGTTTTATGCACCTGGAACCCTTCATATCTCGGAGGAATAATAAACCAGTCGAAGCCAATACGCAACATCAGCATGGCAGCAGCAAAAATCACCAATCGTTGTTCTTTAATCTTAATGTAGCATAATAAGAGTAAACCAATTACAACAAACATAACTGAGGCTTTAAGCCATGCAAGGTCAACCCAGCTGGTTTGTTTAAGGATCGGCATCAGGATAGAAGCTACCATACCAAGTATTAATACAAAACCCAGGAAGTATAAAACTATTTTGCTCCTTTTACCACCAGCCTCAAGGTCCTTATAAAACATATATATCAGCACGGTGAAGATGGGAGGAAACAGCATAAAGATATATCTGGGATAAGTTTCCGGAGAAGTCCAGTATATCAGGATATTGAAAATAAATACAAAGAAATTGAATTGAAGAAATGGATGAGCCCTGACTATGGCCATAAACTTCCTGTTAATAAAAAACAAGCCAAGAATTGACCAGGGAAAGAAATGATAGAACATTTCAAAAGGAAAGGTGAAAAGGTGACTTACAAAACGTTTCCATCCGTAATTAATGATAGTTCTTTTCTCTGATTCACTGAATAAAGTAGTAAAGACATTATCAAGTGAATTATGCCGTGCATACATGTAATAATAAGTACCAACAATCAAGATCAAGAGTCCGATTCCGGCAAAATGTTTCCAGGAAAACAGTCGTTTGAATTCGTTATTGTAAACAAAAAACGTAAGGAGAGTAATAGCCTGAAAGACAAGAGATGGCAGACCTTTCATAAGGAAAGTGATTGCCGTTAACAAATAAGAAATAAGAAACAAGGCAAGGTATTTCTTTTGTTTATGCAGGAAATATATGCTCATGAAAGAGGCATAAACCAACATGGAAAAAGTAATGTCAATGAGCCCGAGGAAAGAGTCCCAGAAGAGTATTCTGCCTGATGTTATAAAGAGCATAGCAACAATGAATCCCTGTTTTTTTCCAAGTTCCTTTTTTACAAAAAGGTAAATCAGTAAACCGAAGATCAGCAAACCTAAGACTGCAGGTAATCGTAAGGTAAATTCCGAATAGTTACCTGCCATTTTGTAAAAGGCAATGATGATCCAGTTATATAATGGTGGTTTGTTATAGTAGAACTCTCCATTGATAGTAGGAGTAAAAAAGTTGTCACTGATAATCATTTCCAGAGCCACTATAGCTCTCGTTGGCTCATCCGTGGGGAAATTAATAGGTAGGAAACCAAGATGCCAAAAGAGGGCGGGAATAAGCATCACTAAGCTAAAAACATAAAAGAACCAGGGGTTACGCTTTAAAAAACTCACCATATCAGCCTCCTGAAAATTTAGCTTTGTAACCATTCTTTAGCAGAAAATCCATGATCTTTTGCCGGTTATCACCCTGAACTAAAATTTCGCCTTCACTGGATGAACCTCCGGCAGCACACAGGTTTTTCAGTTTTTTTGCCAGATCTGCAAGATCTGAATTCTTACCAATGAATCCGGTAACTAAAGTCGCTTTTTTGCCACCCTTAAGTTTTTTATCAAGCATTACCCTTAGATCCTGCTTATTCGGCGGTAAAGTATCAGGTTCAGCCGGTTCAGCATTGCTATATGCATAATCAGGATTCGTAGAATAAACAACACCTGACACTTTCTTCTTTGCAGACATAATTAAGAATTTATTAAGGAATTATCATCTTTAATGACTTCGGATTTACCCTAATCACCAAATCTTTACCCAGCTTAACCGGCTCTCCATCAAGGTTTATACTTTTATTTTTATTCCTCGTCAGCGTGACTTCCTTAGCCTTGATCACTTCCAGGTAACCTGAATTAACCAATTTATTTCGCCAAAGAAGTCCCATTATATAAGGAGCCGATATTACCGGAACCTTCTTCACAATGCAAACATCCATTAATCCATCGTCTATAACCGCATCCGGAGCTATAATTGTGTTGTAGCCAAACTGGTTACTATTAGCAAAGCTAACAAATAATGCCCTTCTTTTAAAAGTTACACCATCTATTATCATTCTATATTTTCGGGGTCTATAGCCGGGGTATGCCTGCAGGGCTATATGAAAATAGGAAAAGAAGCCTCTTCTTTCTGCTTTGGCAAATCTTTTAGCAACAAGAGCATCGAAACCAACCCCTGCAATAGAAACAAAGTGACTTTCATTTATTGATATCGTATCAATTAACTTGATGGAATGCTGATTTATCAATTCAATGCTTTTTTGCATTACCAGCGGAATATTCATGAATCTGGCCAATCCATTACCAGATCCTGTCGGAATGAGCGCAAAAACGGAATCACTTCCTATTATACCATTGATCACCAGGTTAGCAGTTCCATCACCGCCGACTGATGCAACAATATCCACCCCGCTTTGTGCAGCCTCTTTGCTCAATCCATAAGCATGATCAGCAGATTGGGAATATGCACATGTATAGGTGTATTGTTTAGTATCTAAAGTTTCGGCAATTACTTGTTCAATCCCTGACTTGGAAACTTGCTTTACCCCTGAAACTGGATTAATAATGAATAGTACTTTCTTTTTCAAATTTGCCATTTATTCCCATTCCTGGATGAACGTGCAAAGGTAGCATTTTAGCGAGGATTGTTAGTTTGAATAAAGCAAAAAGACCGCTTTTCAGCGGCCCTTTTACTTATTATATTTATGTCAGAATTATTTCTGTACAATTACACTGATTGTAGCGAGGTCTCCACGTGAAAAGAGATCTACTATCTTGATAAGACCAAGTTTTCCACCTTCGGTTTTGAAGAGAATAACCTGTCCGTCAGCAACAGCATTAACTTTGCTTGTCTGGGTATTCATGTCAAAAGCAGGGAATTGATAAGTAGTTCCAATTGCATCAAATTGAGCAGCTGTAACGGTAGTTGTATTGAAGCGGGTTGAGTTTTTATTAGTCCAAGCTGCGAGTTGCAGTTCATTGATGGTATTGGCATCAGCATCATCGGGAGCAGCTATTGTATTAGCATTAACTACGCCTTTGAAGAACAGGAAGTCAATTTTAGCCTGATTTGTAGGATTGTTTAACATTAAACCACGGGTGTAAACATTACCATCTGTGGTAGAATAGAAACTTCCAACAGCATCATTCCATGAACCCAGGTCAAAATTGAGGTCCTTGCTGATTTCCATTGCAGAATTTTCAACGGTGATTAGGAATGATTTCTCAACTTTCTTTCCACCTTTATCCCACAATTCAAAAAGAAGATTTGCTTCACCAACACTTTGGAATGTAATTTCTGTTTCCCAGTTGAAAGTTGATTCACTGAAAACAGAATCTACAAAAACTTCAGGTACATTATTAGAAACAATAGAGAATTTAAACCTTGATAGTTTATCATTTGAAACAGTGCTGCTAGCAGCGGTTACTCCCACAAGAATTGGTGTTTCAACCTGAATTGTTGCATCGGTTGAAGTATATTCAGATCCTCCTTTAAGAGTGAGTGATGGTCCTGGATCTGTTTCTTCATCGTCAGAACATGATGTTACAAATAATGCGCCTGTAATAAGGAACATAGAAAGCAATAGATTCCACTTTTTCATAATTTGATAATTTTTGTTAGTTATAATTGTGTAGTATTGTTATTGACATTACAAATTCCATTCCAAACTGATCAACTGGCCTATATTTCCGCGTAAAAACAAACTAAATTCATCTTTACTATTGTATAGTTTTCAATATAAAACATACAAACTCCTGCAGATTAATTAGATATGATAGTTTCTGTTACTGATCAGCGAATGATTGAATGTTCAAAGATGTAGATGACAACTTGTCAAATAGGTTGCACCATAAGTTATAACAATTGATATGATGTTATGTTCCGGGTTACAAACTGCTGCATTTATTCCACAGTCAAGTTTCAGATTCACATTTATTGTCTTTTGAATGACATTTGGTCAGAATTAAAACATTAAAAATTTACTTTACTGATTAACCATACTAACATCAAATCTTCTGCAGGTGCCAGATGTTAGCATTGAAAAATCCATAATAGTCAACAGCGAATTATTACTTTCAATTAATTAATGTCACAGAAAATTTCTTTCATATCTTTGATCTTTAATTAAATGAAAGATTAATCAATGAAAGACAGTGATTTCCCTTTGATTATTACTGAAAGGCTAATGCTTCGGAAATTTGATATCAACGATGCCGGAGAGGTTCAACGCATGGCAGGTGATATTGAAGTAGCTTCAAATACCCTCAATATACCTCATCCATATACAGACGGATTAGCTGAAGAATGGATACGTTCGCAGGAAACTGAATTTCATTCAGGAAAGTCATTAGTGTTTGCTATTTGTCTTAAAGAATCCGGACATCTGATCGGAGCTATCGGGTTAACGCTGCAGCTCAATTATCAGTTGGCTGAGTTAGGCTACTGGATTGGCAAGGAATACTGGAATAAGGGTTATTGCACTGAAGCAGTGAAAAGCATAATTGGTTTTGGTTTCAAAGAATTTAAACTGCATAAAATTTATGCCACCTATTTTACCAACAATCCTGCTTCCGGTAGAGTAATGGGAAAGGCCGGAATGCATTTTGAAGCTATGTTTAAGTCACATCTCTTTCATTGGGGAGAATATAAAAATCTCAATTATTTCTGTATCTTTAGTGATGAAAACAAATCCATGATCTAATTGCTATTCTGTCTATTCCGGTTTGATAGATAAGATTTAAGGTTAAAGTGATGATTAAAGATTCCATTAACCTTCCTGCAGATATTTATCTCATAACTGTATTGTCATCAGAATGCTGATCGGAAAGTACAGATTGCTAAACTCAATTTAAAAAAAATGAAGACATTATCCCGTTTAGTAGTATTGTTTGGAATTTCACTGTTGGCCGGTTGTACCGGACGTAATTACCTTGAAGTGGAAAATCTGAATTTCAGAGACCAGGTTGATCAGTTACAAAATCTGGAGTTTACCTTCAACCATGATCTGGCGCCTGATTCAATAATCGAAATCTGGGACAGTATTCCTTATATTGTATTTGAACCTGCTATAAACGGACGATTCAAATGGGCTAATAAACGGCAGCTGGTGTTTTCACCCTCAGGACCATTTGCACCAAATACCGATTACAAGGCTGAATTATCTGATCCTATACTTAATCTGAGCTCTAAAACGCTTAAATTCAAAGAACCTCTTATCAATTTCCATACCCCTTATCTGGATATAGAGAGTACTTATGCATACTGGAGCCGGAATGAGGCTTTCTCACAACAGTTGGAATTACGGGTTAAGTTAATATTTAATTATCCGGTGGAACAAGAGGAAATCAGGAAATATATCTCTTTAAAAGTGAATGGTGAAAACCGGCCATACAGATTAATAATCTCAGACATTAATACAGAGGTTGAACTAGCTGTTGAATTACTGACTGAAGAAGAAATTATAAAATCACTGGAAGCAACAGTAGCTCCCGGGATGAAATCCATTGGCTCTGACCGGGAGAACAAGGAATCTATTAATATCGCTATCCCTGTACCATCTACTGATAAACTTGAAGTAACCGGCATTACCACCGGATTCGAAAGTGGTAAGGGCATCATTACTGTTTTCACTTCACAACCTGTAGTGTCGGAGGGATTGGAAAGTCAGGTACAGGTTGATCCAAATGTTGGGTACGAAGTATCAACAATAAGCAATGGCTTCATGTTAAAGGGTGATTTTAGTGATGGTCAGTCATACCAGCTACTTATTAAAAAGTCTCTCAAGGGAATATTCGGTCCTGAACTGGCATCAGATCTTCTTCAGCCGGTTACCTTTGGATCCCTCCAACCCTATCTTGCATTTGAAGATGAAACAGGTATGTATCTTACTCCCGGCGGTTCAGGTAATCTTGGTCTGCAGATCATCAACATACCAAAAGTAAAAATAACCTTGTTCAAGGTGTTTGAGAACAACATTCAGCATTATATGCGCAATGGCAAAGAGTGGGAATGGTATAGTGATGAAAATACTTACCATGATAGTTATGATTACAGGCTTAACGAAGATTACGGACAGATAATCAAGGTTAGGGAAATTACAACCAATGCACTTCCAAAGAAGGGTAACCTCCGCCTACTCAATATTAACTCAAACGATCTGAATATTTCATCAGACATGAAAGGCATTTATCTTGTGAGAGCTGAATCTCCCGATAAAGCCTGGCTCAACGATGTTCAATTGCTTTCATATTCTGATATAGGGCTTATAGTCAAAGAAGGTGAGGATGAACTTTTTATAGCTACCCGTTCCATTGCTACCGGAAAACAAATTGAAGGGGTTACTATTAATTTCTATAGCAGTAATAACCAAATGGTTCATAAGCTTACAACTGGAAATGACGGAGTTGCCATTTTAAAGGAAGTCAAGAAAACCATTCCAGGCTTTAAGATATCCATGATAACTGCCCGTAAAGGTGACGACTTTAATGTATTGCTGTTCAACCAGTCAGCCGTTGAAATCACCCGTTTTGAAGTTGGGGGCAAGCGGACTGTTGGACTTGATTATGATGTATTCATCTATGGTGACCGAAATCTCTATCGCCCGGGTGATAGTGTGTTCTGCAATGCCATTTTACGTGACTTTGAGCTAAAACCCATTACCGGTTTTCCAGTCAACTTCAGGGTCATAGCTCCTGATGGCCGTGATTTTCTCAAACGACGAGTGATGGTGAACAAAAACGGTGCAGCAATGCTCAAATTCCCACTACCTGTCAAGGCTTATACAGGTACTTATATTTGCGAAGTACTCACTGTTAATAATGTGCATATCGGCAACTACCGCATAAAAGTAGAAGAGTTCATGCCTGATAGAATTTCAGTATCCGTTAAATCTGATAAAACGAGTTATTTGCCCGGCGATATTTTGAAAGTAGATATCACCGCAATGAATTTATCAGGACCTCCAGCTGTTGGTAGAAAAGTTGAAAATGAGCTTCGAATAAACCGAAAAAGCTTCCTTCCCAAGTTATACAAACAATACAACTTCAGTATTACCACCAAGGAAGACTTAAATATAATGTCTACAGTAAATCAAACCATAACTTCAGCGCAGGGCAAGGCAGAACAGGTCTTCAGTCTACCTGCCTTCAGAAACACTGGATTGCTGCAAGGTAAAGTCTTTACTACTGTGTTTGATGAAACAGGTCGACCTGTCAATCGACTATTGAGTTTTGATCTTTATACGCAAAAAACTTTTCTTGGAATGATGCCTCTCCCCGGTTGGTTATCGACAGGCAAACCATTAACATTTCGACTTATTGCCTTAAATGAGCAAGAGAAACCAGTTCAGGCAAAAGCTAAACTTGAGATCATCCATGTTAATTGGGAAACAGTTCTTGAACGCAATTACGGCCAAACCAACTATCGTTCGCTGAAGAAGGAGACTGTACTTTTGTCTAAATCAGTAAATATTGGAGCATCAGGATCTATAGAGACATATATACCACAGAAATCTGGAGAATATCTTGTACGACTAAGTCTGCCGGAAAGCAATTCGTGGGTGGAAGAATCTTTTTATGCATACCGATGGGGAGATTCTGACGCAAGCACTTTCAAGGTAAATAAAGATGGTCAGATAGATATTACTTTTGACAAAGCTACTTACCAGCCAGGTGATGTTGCTAAGATACTTTTTAAAACACCTTTTACCGGAGAGCTACTGGTAACTGTTGAACAGAATAAAGTACTGGAGTACCACTCGCTGAAAGCTGACAATAATGGTGCATCTTTCCAGCTAAAGGTAAGTGATAAACTCATTCCCAATGCTTATATCACTGCTACATTACTGCGTAAGACAACTGAACCAGGCATTCCACTAACAGTTGCTCATGGATTTGCCAGTATGGAAGTTTTAAATCCTTCCAATCGTATACCCATTAGCATAATTGCTCCCGAAAGTATCAGATCAGGAGTAAAACAGAAGATTACAGTGAAATCAATTCCTGGAGCAGAAGTGACAATCGCCGTTGTGGATGAAGGGATATTACAAATAACTGATTACAAGAGCCCTGATCCTTATAGCTATTTCTATCAGAAAAGAGCATTGGAAGTTAATGCGTATGATTTGTTCGATGAGTTATTACCTGAACTCACCACCAAGCGTTCTTCTGTTGGTGGTGACCAGGGATTTGACTTAGGTAAACGATTAAATCCACTAACTGCAAAGAGGACAAAATTACTCTCATTGTGGAGTGGGCAAAAGATAGCCGGTTCAATAGGTGAAGTAACCTTTACTGCGAATATACCCCAATTCACAGGAGCAGTGCGAATAATGGCGGTAGCTGTTAAAGACAATAAGTTTGGCTCCTCCGAAAAGTTTATGAAAGTATCCGATCCTATAAACATTAGTAGCTCAATTCCAAGGTTCCTTAGTCCTGGTGATCAGGCAAAGGTTCAGGTCACTGTCACAAACACTACTTCCAAGCCAATAAGTGCTACTGTTAATGTTACAGTAACCGGCCCATTATCGGCTGACTTGCCATCCTCACAAAAAATAACTTTGCCCGCCAATGCTGAGGTTCCATTAGCTTATCTGTTAACTGCAGAAAATCAGACCGGCATCGGCAATATAACGTTCAAAGTTGTTGCACCTAATGAAACATTTACTGAAAAAACCGAATTGGCAATCCGTCCAGCTGTCCCACTTGTTAAGGAAGCAGAAGCAGGGATAATTTCAGCTGGGAATAAGATATCTGTCGGAGCAGCTTCTACTTTTATGAAGGGAACGGGATCTTCAAGATTACTATTAACTACCAACCCAGCCGGTCAATATGCCAACCAATTGCAGGAACTGATCAATTATCCGTATGGCTGCATTGAGCAAACTATTTCAGCTGCTTTTCCTCAGCTCTATTTCAGTGATCTGGCCCGATTACTGAAAAAAAACAATGTTCCCGGCGCTTCGTCAGTTAAGAATAATGTGAATGAAGCTATTCAGAGGATTGCAGCAGCTCAGCAATATAATGGCGGACTGGAAGTATGGCCCGGAAGCAGCACTGTCAATTGGTGGAATACTGCCTATTCGGCACAATTCCTTTATGAAGCACAGAAAGCAGGCTATACTGTCAATAAACAGGTGATCGACAACCTCCATAAGTACCTATTGGAGATGCTAAGACAAAAAGGCAGTTCTGAATACTCATATAGAACAGAAGGAACGGATGTATGGAAAAGAAAGATACAGCCAAACCGTGAAATATTCTATTCACTCTACGTACTTGCATTAAGTGGCAAACATCATTTGCCCACCATGAATTACTATAAGGCTAAGGTTGATCAGTTAAGTATCGATAGCCGGTACTTGCTGGCATTGACATACAGCTTGGCAGGTGACCAGAAAAGCTATCAGGCATTACTTCCACGATCCTGGGATAAAGAAGAACCTGCGACTATGTCGGGTGAGAGTTTCAGCTCTCCCATACGTGATTGTGCGCTTGCACTTTATACGCTTCTCTCGGTTGATGCTAACAATCCCCAGATACCAGTACTAGCCAGACAAACCGGGGATATGATAAATCGCACCAAGTGGATGAATACTCAAGAACGCGCCTTTTCCATGCTTGCATTAGGTAAACTTGCAAGCCTTTCTGCTCAAGGTCAGGTAACAGCTACTGTATCATTCAATAATAGGACTATCGATTTCAAAGAGAAAGATCTGATGATTGAACTGGCAGGGACAAAAGCGTCAATTGCCACTAATGGTAAAGGCAATTTATACTGGTACCTGGAATCAGAAGGACTACCTGAATCGGGGAAAGTACAGGATGAAGATCGCTACTTAAAAGTACGCCGGCAGTATTATACACGTGATGGGGCTCTGCATAATGGACGTACCTTCAGGCAAAACGAATTAATTGTAGTCGCACTAACTATATCTACAACAACCAATAGTTTAGTTGACAATGTGGTAATTACTGAACTTCTGCCGGCTTGTTTTGAGGTTGAAAATGCAAGATTGACTGCTGACAGGGAACTTGAATGGATAAAAGACCGCGAAACACCTGATTACCTCGATATCCGGGACGACCGTATCAACCTTTTCACTACAGCTTCAGCTAAACCAAGAACATTTTATTATATGGCCAGAGTTATAAATAAGGGTACTTTTACCCATGGGCCAGTGGGTGCGGAGGCTATGTATAATGGACAATATTACTCTTATTACGGCTTAACTAAATTGGTCGCTGAATAAACGACTAAAATACTATGAGAACTCTTAATAAAAAGAAACTGCAGGTTTCTCTTGCGCTACTGCTTATCGTTATAATGTCATCTGCATTATGGTTACTTTCTTCCGCCATAGTGATAATGCTTCTCTGGATATTCTTCTTCCCTGCATTGATATCACTGACATCAGGGCTTATCAAAGGATTATTCTTCGGAAATTGGGATACCTTCTTTTTTGCAATAAAGATATTCTTGGGTAACTTTATTTATGAGAAGAACCGAAATTTCCCTTCTGGTATCATAACAATACTCAGTAGGCTGATCTGGGAGCAGCCGCAGACTTTTCTTGGAAACTTTGGCATGCACATTATGAACAGTGTGTGGCTGGTGAAAAGAATTGACACTTATAAAAGGGCGCTCATTTGTCAGGGATATTTCCTGAACGGAGGTGGTATAGCTCTTGGATCCTTCATTATGATTGATCTCCATAAATCGGCTGTGGTAAATATTTTTCCTATGGACGACAGGGCAAGAGCTGAAAAGATATTAATACGTCATGAATATGGACACCTTTTGCAGAGTCAGGCATCTGGTCCCTTATATATCTTTAAGTACGGCATATCAAGTGTAATCATGCAAGGATGGACTGAAGCTGATGCTGATCTACGCTCAGACCGAGAATTATTGATCACGGAGCAGATTATGCCGGTATTCGGTTCCCACAGGAACCAAAAACAGCCTTTCAACCCAAGGTGGTGGGAATTCTTAATTATTCCGGTGATGGTTTTCGCCGGTTCTCAGATTAATGGTCTGCATGGCATTACAGGAGGTATACTGATTTCAACCATGCTGATTTCTCTGCTTAATTTGAAGAAACCAGTCTGACTCAATGCAATGCCATATAAAATAGTTGAGAGTTTAGAAAGGCCAGAATCGGTTATCGTACCAGATATCTTCCTTTAACTGCTCGTTTAGCTCATGCAGTATTTTATGATGCCCCTGCTCCCATTCTGCTAGCCACTTGTATAAAGCCTTTTCATTTTCATCCGTTGCTTCCACAGCCCTTTTGGAGTAAACTTCAATTGCCTTATTTTCCATGTCAATGGCAGCTGATATAGCAGCAGCTTCATAACCGGCTGCCGATATATCCTTCATTACCTTTTCAGTCAGTATCATATCAGCAACACCGTTTGAAAATTCAGGTACAACTTTCTCAAAAGCCTTACCCTTAGTGTAATTAAGGTACTGTTCTGAAAGGAACTTAATATGAGTCTTTTCCTCCTCGGCCATCATGGTAAATATCTTCTTTACTCCTTCACTGGCTGATTGTTCAGCTACTTGCGTATAAAATGCGGCACCTCTTCGCTCCATCAGGATGGCGGTCTTTAAAATTTCAATTGCTTTCGTATCCATATATGTTTTAATAAAATGATCAACGCTGCTATAACAAAGATAGCTTTAATTTGATTAGAATCATTAAAAGTTTCCTGTGCCGTTTACCATCAGCTCCCTGCTTTTAACTAAATTTGCACTAAAGCCAATACGCTGATGTTAAAATCCGAATCCGTTCTAAAAGACTTATACCAATCCTATACCGGGAATGCTCCTGTTAAATTAATTGCCTTGCCTGCTTCGGGGTCTGACAGATCATACTATCGGATGTTGGGAACCAAATCTGCCATTATTGGCGCCTGGAATGATGTTGTGAAAGAAAATGATGCATTCATTTACTTTAGCCAACACTTCAATCGGTTGGAACTCCCAGTCCCTGAAGTGTTTATGATAAGCCCCGACAGAAAAGCCTATCTGCAAACAGATCTGGGTGATGAAACTTTATTTTCAATTCTCTCCTCGCAGGGATTAAGTGATGAAGTTGTGAAATACTACACGGACGTAGTCAAATGGCTGCCAACCTTCCAAGTGAAAGGTATGAAAGGTCTTGATCTCTCATACTGCTTTCCCCGTAAGCATTTTGACCGTCAGAGCATGATGTGGGATCTCAATTACTTTAAGTACTACTTTGCACGATTGTCAGGAATCGTATTTGACGAACAAGGACTTGAGGATGACTTTGAAACGCTGGTTGACTTTCTGTTGGAAGCCGAAACCGGTACCTTTATGTTCAGAGATTTCCAATCCAGGAATGTCATGATCCTGAATGGGAATCCTTTTTTTATTGATTACCAAGGAGGCCGGTCAGGTCCTTTACAATATGACATTGCGTCACTTCTTTATGATGCCAAGGCTAACCTTCCTCCTTCATTCAGAAATGAACTGATGGGTATTTATCTTGAACAGTTGCAGTCTTTATTAAAAGAGGAAGAAAAGTCTCAAACTTCAAAATCCAAAAGTTTTACAAAGGATGTTTTTTTGAAATACTTTGATGGTTTTGTTCTTTTGCGTATCCTTCAAGCACTTGGTGCTTATGGATACAGAGGATATTACCAGAAGAAAGAACACTTCCTGCAAAGCATTCCGTTTGCTCTCAGGAACTTAGATTACTTGTTCTCCCAATCTTCATTCAGTCTTCATCTTCCAGAGCTCACAAAACTTTTAAAGCACTCAATGGAAGAGATGAAACTGCCAAAGCTTGCAACTCAAGACCTTATTGTACGAGTTACCAGTTTTTCATTTAAACAAAGCATACCTCTTGACACTTCAGGCAATGGGGGTGGATTTGTGTTTGACTGTCGGGCACTTCCAAATCCGGGGAGACTGCCTGAATATAGGAATCTAACAGGCCTTGATGAACCGGTTATAAATTATCTCAAGGCATATCCTGAGATGAGTCATTTTCTTGAAAATGTATATAATCTTGTAGACGCTTCTGTAAAGAATTATATTGAACGTGGATTCAAGAATCTGATGGTGAACTTTGGTTGTACGGGTGGTCAGCATCGGTCAGTATACTCAGCAGAAAAACTGGCTGTTCATTTAAATGAGAAGTTCGGACTAAAAATTGTGCCCGAACATACAGAAAAATCTAATTGGTAAGCATGATCAAAAGTCTGTAGTATGTCGAAAACAATGTGTGAGAAAGGCAAAAAAGGTGAAAAGGATACACAAGATCCAAAATTTGAATGCAAAAAGTGTGGTGCCAAAGTCAGTAAAGAAAAGAAGGTCTGTAAACCTAAACCTATATAATAATCTGAGAGCGTATAACTTATACCTAAACAATACAACTACAGAAATACATAATGAGAGAACCATTTGAAGTAGAACCGTTTAAATCAGATGAAATGGTCATCAGACAAACTGTTCAACAAGTGCAGAAAGACTTCCAGATGTTTGGTCTTGATATTGACTTTCCTATCGATTTCCACATGGTATACCATGACCTGTGGAGGCATGTTGGCGCTCATATTGAATCATTACTGCTTATCAACCTTCAAAAACTAAGTGCATTACTTTATCAGGTAGATATTGATGAACGTGAAATTCTGAAAGCCTGGGAGGAGCATCCTGAGTTTACTAAAGCTGAAGTGATTACTGAATTACTCATATACAGAGAGTTAAAAAAAGTTCTCTTCCGCAATTATTACAAGAATTATAAACTCAAAGACTTGTCTGACGAATGAAAGCCCTGATACTGGCAGCCGGTCTTGGTACACGCCTGAAACCGTTCACTAATTTCATACCCAAAGCGTTACTGCAGATCGGTCAGTATACACTGATTGAGTTTGCCATCAGGAAATTAAAGAAGCATGGTTTCACTCAAATAATTATCAATGTACACCATTTTCCTGATCAGATAATTGAGTACCTGAAAGAACATGACAACTTCGGTTGTTCGATTTCCATCTCTGATGAACGTGACAAATTACTGGATACCGGAGGTGGCATTAAAAAAGCAGCTCATTTCTTTGACGACGGACATCCCTTTCTTGTATATAATGCTGATATAGTTGGGAGCATCGATCTCACATATCTGTACAACTTTCATCTTAAATCGGGAAATATTGCCACTTTGGTGGTTCGCCGAAGAGAAACCTCCCGCTATTTGCTATTTAATGAGTTAATGCAACTTACGGAATGGCAAAATAGGGAAAAGGGACTACGTAAAATTGTGAAGATTTCAGAGAAGCCTCCTCAACCTTTCGCCTTTAGTGGTATTCATGTTATTAATCCTGAACTATTGGCATTACTTCCTGACACGGAAGTGTTTTCAATTATAGATGCCTACCTCGAAATTGGTAAAAGTCATGCAATTGGTGGATTTATTGACGAGAGTGAATTATTTGCTGATGCCGGGAAACCAAGTAGTCTGGCTTCAGCCGAACAAATTGCCTCAAAAATTATCCTTTAATTTATTAGATAACTACGCTAGGTATAATTCTATTTTAGTGCATAAAAACAGAACAACATTGACTCTTCAGGACTCATCAGGAAAATGAAATCTTTTATCGAAAACCTTGCCGATCAAATCAATAAGGAATCCTACACAGGCAATGAACTGTGCGTGGTATTTCCTAACAGACGTGCTGGTCTTTTCCTGAAACGGAAGCTCATTCCAAAAGATGGCAAACCGCGTTGGGCACCACAAATATTGTCGATTGAGGATTTTGTTTTCAGCAGCAGCCGTTTGAAGGAACCTGATAATGTTACATTGTTGGCTACTCTCTATAATGCTCATTGCAACATTAACCAAAATCCCGTGTCATTTGATAGTTTCATGAGCTGGGGAACTGAGATATTAAGGGACTTTGAAGAAATAGACCAGTACTTATCTGATACTGACAGCCTGTTTCATTATATCAGAGATACTAAAGAAATTGAACTCTGGGAGCCTGGAAAGACTCCTACAGAATTTGAAAGCAATTATATCCGATTCTATGAATCACTGGCAGATCACTATGATCAGTTAAAAAAGATGTTGCTGAAAAAAAACTCCGCATACCAGGGATTAGCATGCCGCCTACTAGCTGAAGAACCTGAAAAATACCTGAATAAAACACCCTGGAAGAAAATCATCTTTGCCGGTTTCAATGCTCTTACACCAGCACAGCTAGTAATGCTAAAATATTTGGTAAAGGAAAATAAGGCAGAAATAATTTTTGACGCCGATGCTTATTATCTTGAGAATCCGGTAATGGAAGCCGGCTTATTCCTCAGAAAATATCGATCAGATAAAAGCTTGGGTGATTTTAAAAATATCACCAATGATTTCCTTCGCAAGGATCGTAATATATATTCAATAGGTATACCGGGAAATACAGGACAAGCGCGCGTTGCCGGAAGTATACTCAGCATGATTCCTCCTGAAAAACATCATACAACAGCAGTGGTACTTGCCGATGAATCGATGCTACTCCCTTTGCTGAACTCACTTCCTGAAGAACTCAGCAAATTTAATGTTACCATGGGCTTTCCGCTATCACATGCCCCACTCTATGCACTTATTGATAGCATCTTTCAACTCCATGTTAATGCTTTGAATGACAATTCCACTAAACCAGCCTTCTATCATGCGGATGTTACCAGGTTATTACAAAACAATTACCTGCACAGGATTTTTGATTCTTCACATGCTAAAAGGCTCACGAATGCCATTAAGAAAAACAACTACTCATATATCTCTCTGACCGAGATTATATCCTTAGTTAAAAGCATTAATAATTCGGATGATACATCCCGAAAAACAGTTCCCGAGAGCATTGCAAACAAAGAGGAAGAAGAAAAAATTATTAAACTCACTGATATTCTGTTTGCTGGTCAGCAGAGTGCCGTTTCGTTGCTTGATACCATTGGACGGATTCTTGAAATGCTAAAGGTTGGTTTCAGTAAAGAAGAAACTACCGCAACTGATAGTGAAGTATTGTATTGCCTTTATGAAAAAATCATCGGATTAAAAGGTTGTCTTACCAGAGAGGATATTCATATTGAATCACTGCTCACGTTGTTTAACTTCTTCCGTGAGATAGCCATGAGCACTAAAGTCCCGTTTTATGGTGAACCTTTGCAAGGAATCCAGGTAATGGGTATGCTGGAGACCCGTGTTCTCGATTTCGAGAATGTGGTCCTTGTTTCAGTAAATGAAGATATTCTTCCATCTGCTAAAAGCAACAAATCCTTTATTCCTTTTGATATTCGACTTCAGTACGGATTACCCACACATCATGAGAGACAAGCTGTATTTGCCTACCATTTCTATCATCTGCTTCAACGATGCGATAATGCATGGTTGGTTTACAATGAGGATGATAATAAGCTTGGAGGTGGAGAGAAAAGCAGGCTTATTCAACAACTTGAATGGGAACTTCCACTTAATGGACAGGAAGTAAGAAAACTCCATTATAGTGAAAGTGCCGGATCAATTGCTGCAAGACCAATTATTATTTCAAAGGATGCTTCTGTTATGAATCGTCTTTATGAAAAAGCAGTAAAAGGGTTTTCTTTCTCTTCTCTGAAAAAATATATCAACTGTCCCTTGTCATTCTATTACTCTTATATCCTTAGCCTTGAGGAAACAGAAGAGGTAGAAGAGGATATTTCGGCAAGAACAATGGGCAATATCCTTCACGCCGTCCTTCAGGATTTGTATGAACCTAGAGTTGGCCATACTCAGGACGCAGAGATTCTAAAGTCGGCTATTAATCAAATTGACACGCTAATACGCTCAAAGACGAGGGAGTATTTACCTGCCTTAAAAATTGATTCGGGAAGAAACCTACTGTTTATCAAGGTTGCTGAAACATGGCTCAGGCGATTCCTTGAAGATGAGTTGAAAGGAATTATTGCTAATGATTCTACTGTTATCGCAGGGATTGAATATACCGTTACCCGCAAATTAGCCATTGAAGTTCCAGGATTAACTACCATTGAAGTTAACCTATACGGCTTAATTGATAGAATGGATATTCATGACGGCTTTTTGAGGCTAATAGATTACAAAACAGGCAAGGTTGAAGACAAGGACCTGAAAGTTGAAACCGCCGATGACCTGTTTGATCCTGAAAAATCAATGGACAAGCAACTGCAACTATCATTCTATAAGTATATTGCGATTGCCGATCCTATTACCAATGGCAGAGAAATCAAGCCTGGTATTATCTCATTTAGGTCCCTGGGTAAGGGATTTATGCCACTTAATTCAAATGTACCTACAGCTGACTTTGAATATCATTTAAAGTCACTATTAGCAGAGATATTCAACCCCGCCCTGACTTTTGAACAAACGGAAATAAAACACTGCAAATTCTGCAATTTCAAGCAGATCTGTAATCGAATCATTTCGTAATACACTTCGGGTAAATATCTTCCAATAAGGAATCAGGCAATAAATCATGAATTCGAGCACCTGGTGGTCTTACCCTTCTCATTTTTCTTGCTGAGAATTATAATTACCCGAAAGCCTGAATTTTATATAATTTTACTTATTACTTCCATGGAAATTAATGATTAATGATCATCTTGCTATAATCCATTACTATCCATTTTAAATAACTTTCTAACATGAAGATATTTACTGCAACTACTATTTTCTTTGCAATAATTCTTTCACAAGTACCATGCAAAAGCCAGGATACTCTGAAAGACTATAATACTCATCCATATTGGATCGACATGATGCTAGATCCTGAAGCTAATTTCTTTGAAACGCAGAAAGCATTTAACGCTTACTGGGAGAATCGTGAGATGACCAGGGGTAATGGATTTAAAGCATTCAAGCGATGGGAATACTGGATGGGTCGACAGGTATCACCTAATGGAACTAAACCGTCGCCGCAGCGAAATATCAACGCATTGAAATCACTGGAATCATGGAACAGAAGTTCATCAACCATCAGACTCAACAACAATTCATTTGGTAACCGGACAATACTTGATAACGGAGCCTGGACTTCATTAGGGCCTTTTAATGTCCCCTCAGGTTATGATGGATATCGTGGTCTGGGCAGAGTAAATGCAATTGGATTCCATCCAACCGATCCAAACATTATTTATGTGGGCGCTCCGGCAGGTGGATTATGGGTAACCTACAACGGAGGTACCAACTGGGCCTGTCTCACTGATGCACTTCCAACACTTGGTATTTCTTCCATTATTGTGGATTATTCAAATCCAAACATAGTTTATATCGGTACTGGTGATCGGGATCATGGTGATGCACCCGGTAATGGAGTATGGAAAAGTATGGACGGTGGATTAACATTCCAGCCTTCGAATTCAGGAATGACTACTGCTACAGTTGGTAAAATGGTTATACATCCTTCCAATCCATTAATCCTCATTGCAGCTACAAATAGTGGTCTTTTCCATAGTGAGAATGGAGGAATTAGCTGGACTAATGTTTCAACAGGTAATTTTAAGGATGTTGTTTTGAAACCGGGTGATCCAAATGTTGTATACGCAACCCGTAATGGCAATTTTTACAAATCAACAAATAACGGTCTTTCTTTTACTCAGATTACTAGTGGGCTTCCAACAGCCAACCGTGGTGCCATTGCAGTTTCGCCTGCCAATCCGTCAATAGTTTATTTCTGGCTTACCAATAGTGATTCTTTTAAGGGGTTATATCGCTCAACTGACGGTGGTGAGACCTTCACTGTAAGATCCACTACCCCAAATATCATGAGCTGGAACTGTTCAGGTGGTACAGGTGGTCAGGCTTGGTATGATCTGGATATGGCCGCTGATCCTGCTAATGCTGATATCATATATGGTGGAGGTGTTAACTGCTTTAAGTCAATGGATGGTGGAATAACATGGTCTATCAACTCCCATTGGTGGGGTGATTGTGGTGTGCCTGCTGTGCATGCCGATTTACATGTGCTTGAATATAATCCCATTAATAACAGATTGTATACCGGCAATGACGGCGGAGTCTACTGGACAGATAATGGTGGTATTTCATGGACAGAGATCAGCAATGGACTGATTATAAGCCAGGCATACAAAATAGGACAAAGTGCCACTAATAAGGACTTTGTAATAAACGGGTATCAGGATAACGGCACTTCCACTTATACTGGAAGTGATTGGACTAACTTGAATGGTGGGGATGGTATGGAATGCGCCTACGACCCGACGGACAACTCATACAGTTACTCAACTATCTATTATGGTGATATTTATCGTCATCCCAATCTTGGTTATGACGGGCAAATAGCCGGTGATGGCGTGAATGGCATTACAGAAAGTGGAGCCTGGGTAACCCCGTTCCAAATCGATCATAATGATGGTAACATAATGTTTATCGGATATGATAATATCTGGCGAAGTACCAACATAAAAGCAGCCAATACCGGTAATATCACATGGACTAAGATTTCAAACCTGAATGTAGATAACTTTGACCAGATGGCTCAGTCATATGCCAACACTAATATACTTTACGTTGCAGATGGGAGCAATTTATACAGAAGTGATAATGTCAAAGCTGCTTCAGTAACCTGGATAAATCTTACTGGTTCTTTACCTCTGCCAAATACTATAACTGGTATTGAAACAAATCCATTTGACGAGAACATTGTATACCTTGTTCTGCAAAGTCATGTGTACAAATCAATCGATAAAGGCCAAACATGGAATGAAATAACACTGAACCTACCGGATGTACAGATGCATACTTTGGTGTGTTATCATAACAGCAATGAAGGCTTATACTTAGGTACTGATATTGGTGTTTTCTATAGAGATGCAATAAATACTCAGTGGATACAATACTCCAATGGCTTGCCTGCTGCTGCCTGGGTTACAGAGCTTGAAATTTATTATGATCCTGCCGGACAACCCTTTGATTTATTGCGTGCAGGCACTTTCGGACGTGGTTTATGGTCTTCCCCGCTAATCAACACTTCACCTCCAGATCCTGCAACAACCATAACAGGACCAATAAGTGTTTGCCAGGGACAGACACAAGTGCAATATTTTGTAGATGCAATTCCCAATGCCACATCTTATGTATGGACAGTCCCATCTGGCTCTTCAGGAAGCAGTAATACCAACAGTATATATGTAGATTTCAGTACTACTGCCATATCCGATGAAATAAGTGTTTTTGGAACGAATGCATATGGCAATGGAGCACCTTACACACTTCCTGTCTCGGTATCAGCACTTCCGGGTAATGCTGGATTGATCTCTGGACCTCCATCCGTTTGCGAAAATCAAGCTGAAGTAGTTTATTCTGTCTCGGAAATAACCGGGGCCACTAGCTATTTATGGACATTACCTCCCGGTGCTACAGGTAGCAGCACAACAAACAGTATTACCGTTGATTTTGGACCGGCCGGATCCGGTAATATCATCGTGACCGGAACAAATGACTGCGGAAGCGGAGAATCAGCGGTTCTTGAAATAACCATTACTCCCATACCAGCAGATGCTGATGCAATTTCGGGTCCAAATACCGTTTGTCAGGGTGATGTTGGAATTACTTATACTGTACCTGTAATAGAGGGGGCAACAGCCTATAGCTGGATACTTCCTCCGGGAGCAAACGGCAGTAGTTCTACAAATAGCATAGTTCTTGATTTTGATATTACGGCGGTGACAGGTGTTATTACTGTATCCGGTTCCAACAGTTGTGGCAACGGTATATCCTCATCCCTGAATGTTACAGTTAATCCACTTCCGGAAGCAGCATCAACTATTACAGGGCCAGAAATTGTTTGCCAGGGAGATAATGGAGTAATATATACTGTTTCAGAAATCAACTATGCTACAACCTATACATGGTCTCTACCTCCAGGTGCAAGCGGTACCAGTAACACCAACACCATAATTGTCAGCTTTGACACCTGGGCATTAAATGGAGATATTACTGTGTCAGGCTTAAATGATTGCGGTATAGGTAATGCTTCCATGTTCCCAGTTACTGTTAATGAAAAACCGGCGACTCCTGTGGTTATACAAAATGGACACGACCTCCACTCTGATGCACCATTCGGTAATCAATGGTATGAGAATAATGAATTGATACCCGGAGCTACTTTACCAGATTATGAAGTAACATGGGATGGAAATTACTATACTATAGTTACTTTGGACGGATGTAATTCAGACCCTTCCAATATACTTAACGTAATAGTGTCAGCTGTCAACTCCATGAACACTGATCAATCCATATCCATCTATCCCAACCCTATGACTGATGAACTCATTATGGAGAAAAGAGGGAACAGGGATAGAATACTGTATGATATCTTTAATTCTACAGGTAATCTAGTAGCAAGAGGTGTACTGGTTGAAAAAGCAGCCATTGATACCCGGCACTTTGCTTCTGGTCTGTATCTAATTAGAATGGATTATGGCAGAAATATAGAATTCAGAAAAATAGTTAAAGAATAGACAAGCAACAAGTCTGTCTCAAAATAGGAATGAGTGCAATGGACAGGGTGAATAAAAACCCTTATACATTGCACTCATTTCATTAAGATCCAGTCTATTAAATTACCGAATTCGCTTATTCAAAAATAATCTTCATTTCTACACGTCTGTTCTTCTGTCTTCCGGCAGCAGTTTTATTATCAGCAATCGGTCTTTCCTGTCCAAACCATTCAGCTTTAACCTTGAATTCAGGAACTCCCTGTCCAATAAGATAATCCTTCACAGACTGTGCCCTGTTTTTGGAAAGTTCCATGTTTCCTGTTGCCGTACCGGTATTATCAGTATGACCTGATAACATAACCTTCCAGCCTTCCTTGGTTTTCAGCAACTGTGCCAATTCATTCAATGAAGGGTAAGAAACTGCTTTGATTACAGCCTTGCCGGTTTCAAATTCCAGATTTGAGAAAGCTTTGTCAATAATCGCCTTTTCTTCTTTCTTTATTTCAGGACATCCATTATTTTCACGTACTCCCGGTGTATATGGGCACAAGTCAATACCATCGTGAATTCCGTCACCATCGGTATCAGGACAACCATCAAAAGCAGCAGGGCCAGCAGTTGCCGGACATTTATCCAGTTCATCTGCAACACCATCCTTATCATAATCAGCAAATGGACAGCCACCAAATTCAGGTTTACCGGCTACATCAGGGCATTTATCTTCACTATCCTTTATTCCATCTGAGTCACGGTCGGGGCAACCTTTCATTGCAGCAGTGCCGGGCTGATCAGGACAATCATCCTGAGGATCGATAATACCATCGCCATCAGCATCAGGACAGCCGTTTAATTCAACTGGACCGGCATAATCAGGACATTTGTCGTTCTTATTTGCAATTCCATCGCCATCTCTATCAGGACATCCATTCAATGCAGGTAATCCTGGCTCTGTTGGGCATTCATCCTTATCATCAGTAATACCATCACCATCAGAATCAGGGCAACCCTTCTGTTCCCAAACTCCCGGTACATCAGGACACATATCCAATTTATTGCTTATTGCATCTTTATCCCGGTCACGGGGTATATTCCTGAATATTGGGATTTTCACCATCACATAGGCATCAGTATTGTAAGTCTGTGAAGCCAGGTTGGTTGTAATTAAACTGTTTGAACCTACCCAGATAGGGCCAAGTCTCAAAGCAAGACCAGCCCTAAATCTGCCAAACTCATCAACCTGCAATGGTAATGCAGCTCCAAACCACCTAATGTCGTATCGGGGAGTAAGACTAAAGGTTGTATAATTATGAGTTTTACTTACCACGTCCGTACCTCTTCTCAGGGCAAGGTAAGGGCTGAAATTAACATAAAATCCCTTACCAATGTTATAGTCTGCCTGGATGCTCAATGCTGTAGGCATTCGCATGAAGAAAGTTTCGTTTGCATTAACACCTGAACCAAACCGGTTAACTAGTGTATCATTTAATGTCAATAGACTAAAAAGATCTCCTTCATATGGGTTCCAAGAATTACCGACATCCACTTGAGTTAAGTCCCAATTCCTGACATCAGCTCTAAAATCCTGACTATTAAATCCCTTTTTATATTTAACCCTACCAAGATCGAGCAGGGATATCCCAATTCTAAAGAGGTATTTGTCTTGGTCAGGACGTAGCAACCCCTGTTGTCCATCCATATTGTATTTATGATTTTCAATATCAGGACGATATTCGTAAACAACTCCCAAATCCATACCAAGACCTGGATCAGAAACAAAATCAAAAGGACTAAAATTATCTCTATCAAAATTTCCAGAAATCCCATAATTAACATCCGATTGGAAAAGAGAGATCGTATCTGCACCATCCAGTCTGAAATTTAGGTTATTGATAAAAACATAAGTTGATGCGATTCCCTGGAGGTATTTAAGTGTAATTCCGGCTTTAAGAAAATGCTTTTCAGAATTTAATGGTATCACATTAGCGTATGTAAGTCCTATTTCTGACCATAAATTAGCCTGAAAATTCAGATTCTCATTGGTCAGTGTCCTATTCAACAGAGGTGTATAATCAAAATTCTCAGCCATTAATTTTGCAAAATCTTCCGTAACATTATCGAAATTTAGCACACCTCTGATTCGCATTGAAAAAGCAAGTGCACTATAATCTGACAAATTAACCATAAAAGATGGCATAAACATGCCGACTCTAACCATTCCCAATTTATCCTTACCATTATAATTTTGATAAATGTAATCATTGCCAAATTGCTCTTCCTCCCAGAGTGAAGGTTTGTAAATTGCTTCTCTTTTTATGGCAAGGAAATTATTGGCAGCAGCAAAATCACCGCCAAAGAGTACCATATCGAAGTTATACCTTGAATCGGCAATGGATGCAGGCTGAATGGCAAGACCACTTACCCCAGCATAATTGCTCTGTGTGAATGGCATAAACTCCTGACTGTAGGAATGATTTGCCTTGAAGATGAGGATACTAATAAGAATAGTAACCAGATAGATAGTTTTTTTCATCGACTTGATTTGTTAAGTTGAATGCTATAGGGTCTGCAGTTAAAAATTGCAATGAAAATAGCAATTTCTTCGACCATTAATCTTGCTACTATCAGAAAGTAATTAACAAGTATGTGGTGATAATTTGTGGTCACCAAATATAATTTGAACATTAACACAATTAGTAGGTTAATATAGTCCAATAAACCAGATAATTCGAGTATCTATATATTATCCGGCTGATATGAACTTATTGAATAATAATATTTTATAGAGTGATTGAATTTTGATTAACCTACTGTTTCCGCAAGGTTTCTCTACGGATTTTCTACTCTTAGGGTAGACTTACTGAAGAGTAACCGTAGAGTACTAACAATTAATCCTTGTTTATTTAAACTTTAAATAAATCAACATGAAAATTAAGCACGCAATTTTATTTTTATTTCTCTTCTCAGTACTTATGACAACAGCACAAAACAGCCAAAAGGAAAATCAGTCAGTTATGATTGAAAGCCAAAGCCAATATGGTTTTGCTGAAACAGTTGACCTTCTTTCAAAGGCAATTGTTGAAAATGGATGGAAAGTTACGGTAACTCATGATTTGCAGGAAACCATGAAAAAGAACGGTAAGGAGGTTTTACCGGTTAAAGTGATTGAACTGTGTAATCCGGGATTGGCATTTCAAATCCTTTCAAAAGATTATCTCCGCAGTGCATCACCAATGCTTCCCTGCAGATTATCTGTTTACGAAAAGGCAGATGGAAGTACCTGGGTTTCACGTATGAATGCGCCTGCCTTTGCCTCCATGATCGGTGGTGAGGCAGCTGAAACAATTATCAGTGCCTTCAATCAAGCAGAAGTATTTGTTAAAATAGTTGCAAAGTAAAAAATTGATATTATTAAACATTACCCGGCAGTTGGCTATGAAAATGACTTCCGTTTACCATCTACCGGGTAATATTATTATAATAATTCAATAGAGCGAGTTCTGATTAATTCAATTAAGCGAATTCTGATTAACTCAATACTTCAAAGGTAATCTTTGCAGTGATCCTGAATTCAATAACATTAGCATCATTCACTACTGCGCTCATATCCTTTATATATACAGAACGGATTCCTTTAACAGTTTTTGAAGCAACTTTCACTGCTTCCCTTGTTGCTTCTTCCCAACTCTTCTCTGAAGAGGACAGGACTTCAATTACTTTTAAGACTGACATAATTTTATAGTTTAATTATTTTTTACCTGAGAAAATATTCTTTATTGTGTTAAGTATGTTTCCCTGACCTCCTATAGAACCCAGAATATCCTGAAGATCAAATTCATTATCATTAGGATCATTTGTCTTGTTCTTTATCTTATTAAGGATCACAGGTACTATTTTGTTCACTATTCCTGCTGCAGCTGCACCATCGATTCCAAGTTTCTTCATCAGATCTCCGGCTATTCCATCTGTAATTTTTCCAACAGCAGGATTCTGAGCAATATCATCATCCTTGTCAAAGAATTTAGAAAGAGCACCTAAGTCAATCGATGAATTTTTCCCTGTTAACTGTTTCATGAGCGAAGCTGCCGTTTCCTTAATTGCATCCTCATTCTTATCATTTGGTACTGCAGGGTTTTTGATAATAGCATCGTCAGCATATTCCTGAACCAGCTTTGTGATGTTGTCTAATAACATGATCTTAACTTTTTATGGTTAATGCATTGTTGATTTCCAATCAAAGATCGCCATTCAATAAGGTTATCTCAATATTGAGGTACAAAATACGAAATAATATCAAGAATAGCAAATAAAACCAGAAACATCTCATGTACAAGATGACTGCCTCCTCGAAAAGACAACGAGACCTTATAGGTTAAGAATTTGTTATAAACGAGAAGAAAAACTTGCATTAAGTCCAAAAAAGCTGTATCTTAGATATCTATTTTCAAGGCATGACTTTGTCCTTTTATATCGCTTATGGCGTATATAAGTAACTTGCTTTTCTAGCTAAAGGCAACACTTTCAAAAGAACTGAGAGTTGACTTGCCAACCGGTTTAAAAGAGCACTATTCCCCGCAATTACAAGTCCCTACTCGTAATAATATAATCTTGGTCTCCAGGCATAACTGACTTCCTAATAACAGGAATATAATGGTTTGCTTATTACACAATAAATTCTGAACAATGATGGTATTGATCAATAATATTGGATGCATCAAAGTGAATCAAGTTCAAAAAATACTGGAAATAAAGAAAACAAAAATATCGTATCATGAAAAGTATTATTTCTAATCTGAAATTAGACATCAGCATGAAGATGACAGTTATGCTATCAACAGTGATCATCCTACTAAGTCTTCTTCAGCCGGCAAATGGTCAGACTACGGTAAATTCAGGTACTACCCTCAGAGTATCACCTGGGACAACATTGGTCACTGTTGGAACACTTATTATTCAAAGTGGGAGTACAGTGAATAATCAGGGCACCATAATCCTTAAATCGAATCTCAATAACCTGAATCCTTCTACCAATGATATTGGTACCGGTACAATCGTGCTTAATGGCACCACACTGCAGACCGTGAATGGTTCCAATACCATGGGGACACTCAGTATTAACAATGCGAGTGGTGCTATGCTCAACGGCAATACTACCATAAATACTGCACTTAATCTGGCATTAGGAGTAATTGATATCGGGCCTAACAACTTTGTTATCGGAACTGTTGCCAGTATAACGGGTTCACCTTCCGCTTCTTCCATGGTAATAGCTGACGAATCTGGTGAATTCAGGAAATTATTTAGTGGCACTGGTAGTTTTACCTATCCTGTAGGAGACAACAGTGGGACCAATGAATACACACCCGTAACAATAACTTTTACTGCCGGCTCATTTAACAGCAGTAGTTATGCAGGTGTTAAGCTAACAAACAGTGCACATCCTACTTCTTCAGGCAGTTACCTGAACCGATACTGGACATTGTCACAGAGCAATATAGCCGCATTTGTCAGCAATATAATATTCCAGTATGTTACCACTGATATAGTAGGTGCTGAAAGTCAGATATATTGTGCCAGGGTTGAGCCTTCGCCTACTGTTTATTATGATCTGGCCAATACCACCTTGCATAGGTTGACAGCCAATGGGGTAACTGCCTTTGGAACATTTACAGGGCAAATGATGTCAACTGATAAGACACTTAACCTTACTCTTTATCTGGAAGGTCTATATATCGGTAGTGGTACTATGCGAAAAGCTCAGAACGAAATGGGCGACCAGTTCGGTGGCAATACGGCTGATCAGATTAGGATTGAGCTTCATAGCCCCGCCCCATACTCAACAGTAGTCTATACTGTAAATAATGTCAATCTGAATACCATGGGTCTTTCCACGGTTATAATCCCATCCATTTATAGCGGGTCCTATTACCTTACAGTAAAGCATAGAAATAGTATTGAAACAACTACTGCAGCACCTGTTTCTTTAGCAACATCACCTGTCAACTATGATTTTTCAACCAGTGCCGCTCAGGCATTCGGTGCTAATCAGGTTTCACTGGGAGGTGGAGAATACGGAATATTTACTGGTGATGTTGATCAGGACGGATCTGTTGGGGTTCTGGATATGGCTCTTGTTGACAACCAGGCAGCGATATTCGGAGTAGGATATCTACCGGAAGATATTGATGGTGACGGATCCATCGGTGTTTTGGATATGGGAATTATAGATAACAACTCGGCAAATTTTGTATCAGCACTCCTGCCCTTTTAATAGGGCCAGAAAAAGTGTGTTGGTAATTCTATAGGCCTTCAAATGCTGATCAAAATGATGACTAAATCCTTCATTAAGTTATTGATTACCCTTGTTTCCCTGAATTTGAATTACGCGATTGCACAGGCCCAGGATACAATTGTTCATCCTTCCTTAACAGGTTTCGGCTTATTTATGGGAGAGACTGCCCCCTTGCGGGAGATTCCTCCCATGACTGCTTATGAACAGAGGATAATGGCTGAAAAGGCAATCAGAAAAATAAACAATCCTAAACTCAGAACCCGAAGTTATCCATTTACCGAAACTGCCTTACCCAATGGTCCGGATGCCGCCTGGCAAAAAGGAATGGGAACGAATGGCATACCAAAGGCACCGCTTGTAAACTTCACTGGGCAATCCTCCCCCTATTACCCTTCTGATGCAAATGGCACGGCAGGACCCCTGTATTATATGCAAACAGTTAATTGTACTTATGCCATTTACAATAAATCAGGAGATCTGTTGGTAGGTCCAACAGCTATAAATACATTGTTCAGTGGTGTCCCGGGGGCTGATTATAATGATGGAGATCCGCTGGTATTGTATGATGAACAAGCAGACCGATGGCTGGTTGTGGAATTCTCCATTTCAGGTTCAAACGACTATATGCTCGTTGCCGTATCAACCACCAGTGACCCTACCGGGACATGGTACAAATATTCATTTGATGTTGTAGATATGCCTGACTATGAAAAATTTGGCATATGGCAGGATGGATATTACATGGGAGTAAACAACCCTTCAGGGAAAGACATCTATGTTTTTCAGCGATCAGTGATGCTTGCCGGGGGTACCTCGCCTTTGATGGTTGGATTTGATAACCCAAACCGTCCAACATCCATTGATGGATTCATGTGTGTGCCGCCGGTTGATAACGATGGTACATTTGCACCAGCCGGCTCCCCGGGAACTTTTATAGCTTTCAATGATGATGCTATTGCCGGAGGTTCAGATCAGTTATGGATTTATGAACTTACAGTAAATTGGGCCACACCGACTGCCTCCACATTCAGTAGGGTACAGCAAATTAATGTTATACCCTTTGACAGTGATTTTGGAAATACCTGGAGTAACATTGAACAACCAGGCACCTCTCAAAAACTGGACGCCATTCCCATGGTGGTAATGCATGCACCTCAATATAGGAATTTTGGAACTTACCAAACCATTGTGTGCTGCCATACCGTTGATGTAGATGCCTCCAACCATGCAGGAATCAGGTGGTATGAGCTCCGCAGGGACACTCAAACCTCAGGCAGCTGGACTATTCGCCAGCAAGGCACTTATGCCCCGGATGGACACTCCAGATGGATGGGTAGTATTATGCTTAACGGAAGCGGCAGGATAGGTCTCGGATACTCTGTATCAAGTTCCACCATTTACCCCGGAATTCGATATACCGGACAGTCATCCAATGGGTATAGTAGTGCTTCAGGCATTATGGACATACCTGAGGAGACCATCCTGACAGCTACTACCTCACAATCATCCTACAATAGATGGGGCGACTATTCCCTGATGTCAGTTGATCCTGCTGATGATCAGACGTTCTGGTACACAACCCAATATGGTGGGTCACGACAGACTAAAATTGCATCGTTCAAGCTAGGAAACGAACCTGTGGTTAGTACACTCGCTGCCCAGAATGTCACAGAAACATCGGCTACACTTCATGGAACTGTCAATCCAAATGGGCTGGCTAGCACTTATCATTTTGAATATGGAACTACTACTTCTTATGGAAACACCACCCCAATTATGTCGGCAGGAGCGGGTAGTACAACTGTCCCAGTAAGTGCTCCAATCAGTGACCTGACTGTTGGATGGACTTACCATTTCCGCCTGACGGCTAACAATAGTGATGGAATAACCAATGGGAATGATATCACTTTCACGCCCGGCATGGCATCAGTTACCACTTCACCAGTTTCAACCATCACTACCACAACAGCTACAGCCGGAGGAAATGTGATTTCTGATGGCGGTGCAGTTGTGACAGTAAGAGGAGTATGCTGGTCAACTAATACTGATCCCATAGCCACCGGCAATCATACGGTTGATGGTTCGGGCAATGGAACTTTTATTAGCCTTATCACAGATTTATCGGCCAACACGACATATTATGTGAGGGCATACGCTACCAATGCAAACGGCACCGTTTATGGTGAAAACGTCCAGTTTACAACCAATTGCGGTGTATACATTCCTCCATTCAGTCAAGGATTCGCAGTAACAACCATACCCTTATGTTGGTCGCAGATTGATCATGAAAATAATGGACAGATCTGGACATTCGGAACAATAACCGGTTATAGCGGCAATGTTCCAAACCTCTCGGGCAATTACGCATATCTGAACAGTGATGGTTATGGTATTGGAAATTCACAGAATGCCGACCTGATTACCCCGGCACTCGACTTGTCAGCATTCGCGAATATAACCCTTCAATTCCAGCACTATTTCAGGGAATATTCCACCTCTTCAGGTACCGTTTCTTACAGCATAGATAACGGAAATATATGGATACCTATTCAAACATATACAACAACCACCTCTAATCCTGCAACCTTCAGCCAGGTTATTGTCAGTGTAGCTGGACAGAGCAACGTTAAATTCAAATGGAATTACACAGGCACCTGGGGCTACTACTGGGGGATTGACAATGTGCAGATAACCGGTGTTGCATTGCCAGATAAAACACTTAACCTGGCAGTTCTGCTGGAAGGATTATATAATGGCACCTCACTCAATAAAGCGCAAAGTGAATTAGGTGATCAATTCCCCGGAAATACTGCCGACCAGATAACCATTGAACTGCATGATGCATCCAATTATAATAACATTCACTTTACAAGTATGGTCGATCTTAGTACAGTAGGCACTACTTCTATCACAGTTCCACCAACATTAAATGGATCATATTATATCACAATACGGCACCGAAACAGTATAACTACCACCACAGCAGTGTCCATTTCATTTGCTGCTTCAACCATCAATTACGACTTCACAATTTCTGCCGGTGCTGCCTTTGGTTCAAACCAGTGTTCACTTGGAGGTGGGAAGTACGGAATTTACGCAGGTGATATTGACCAAGATAGCACGATAGGTGTTCTTGATATGGCACTGGCCGATAATCAGTCTGCGCAGTTCGCAACCGGTTATTTGGTTGAGGATATAAACGGAGATGGGTCAGTTGGTGTGTTGGATTTAGGCATTATAGATAATAATTCGGCAAACTTCGTCTCATCTATTCTACCACCTTAACCATCAAAATAAGTAAATCATCTCATTTATGCAGATAATAAAAAATAAAAAACATGCTTATTTAGAATAATGCTAAATTACAATTATGTAGCCAAATTGTCATTATTTTATCGTATATTTAGATTCTGATTTTAAAACTTACACTTGTTTTCCCGGTACTCTCGATTGTTAAGTACCCCGCTTCAATAGATAGATACTACCTTTTCTGTTAAAGCCCCCCCCGACAGCCTACTATTGATTTTCTCCATTGCTACGTACAATTCTGGGTTTTCGCAACGCTTCAGCACTTGCTGACTACCTGACAACCTGACGTTATGGACTACTTCAACCACGAAGCAGCCCAATAAACAGAACTCTGTAAATAAGTTGTGTATTGAACCATCATTAACAACTGAAAATATTAATCAAAACCTGATCATTATGAAAAAATTACTCTTTCTTTTATTGGCGTTGTTCCTATGGACATCAACCATTTGGGGACAAGATGCTGGAAGTTACACAGGAGTCACATCAACAGATGCGACACTGGTTGATATGACAACAGATGTGACAGTCCTCTTAACAGGTTATGCAGATGATGCTGCTTCTTCAGTTACAGCAATTGGTTTCACATTTAATTACTGTGCAACTGATTATACACAATTCAGTATCAATTCAAATGGGCAAATGCAATTAGGAGCCACCGTTATTTCTGGAGGAGCAGCCTCACCTGCAGCGAATGTCGCTCGAATATTACCTTTGAGCGGTGACAATGCCATAATGGCAACTTACACTGCAGGTTACAAGGTAATCGGAACTTCTCCCAACAGAATCCTTGTGGTTGAATGGGGAGGTTTCAGGGTGAATTATGGTTCAACAGGAGGCACTGCAGGAACCATGCAATGCCTGTTATATGAAAATGGCGGTAAAATTGAGTTTGTCTATGGTGTAATGTGGAATAGTAGTACAAGTGCACAAACCAGGGGTGTGGCAATCTCTAATGGCAATACAGCAGGAAAAATAGGCCAATGGACTACAATAAATACTACTCCAACCTATAACACATCAGCTACATCTATTACCGGGACATCCTTTGCTGCATCATCTGCCATGACTAATCTGAACGGTACAGTTCCTGGATCGTTGCGAAAATTTACATTTACACCACCCATCATAGTTACTCCTCCTAATTGTGCAGTAAATGTCTCACCGATAGATTTGGCAACTGATATTTTAAACACTACTACTCTGAATTGGAGCAACGGAGGAGGAGGCCCTACAGGTTACGACCTCTATTTTGGAACCGATAATCCTCCTACGAATATTAATAACGGCACAGATCTTGGTCTTGTTACCACCTATAATCCAACACCTGATCTAAATTATTCAACAACTTATTATTGGAAGATCGTTCCTTATAATACCAACGGTGATGCAACCGGTTGTCCAGTGTGGTCGTTTACCACCGGACCGGATCCAACAATAACTGCATTCCCACATACAGAGAGCTTTGATGTGACATGGGTTGGAAATCCAGTCGCACCTTATGGATGGTTGAACATAAAAACAGCCGGTACCGGAACACCCGGCACCTGGGACAGGCAGACAGCAGGAACAAATCCTACCTGTGTCCCTCAGAGCGGAGTAGGTATGGCGAGATACAATTGTTATAGTCTATCAGCTGGAACTATAGGGGAATTAATTACCCCACCAATAAATTTTCCCACTGATAACTATAGGGTGAGTTTCTGGATGTACAGAGATAATGGCTATCTAACTAATGCTGATCTCTTAAATGTATATTATAATACAACCAATAACTCAACCGGTGCGACACTTCTGGGCACAATCAACAGATCAATCAATCTGGAACCAATAGTTGCTTTAACAGGATGGAATCAATATAATTTTAATTTACCTACAGGGTCAACAGGAAACGGAAGATATCTAATTTTTGAGGCAGTCAGTGCATTTGGAAATAATATCTTCCTGGATGAAATTGTACTTGAAGAAATTCAGGCACTTCCCCCTAATGCAGCCTCTCTAGTGTTTCCGCTTGATGGATTGACAACCTTTAACAATCCTTTGATTAGCTGGACACCCTCGCTAACTGGCGAACCACCTACAGGATACAGGGTCTATCTGGATGCTACATCTTCTCCATCAACACTAGTGTATGATGGACCAAATACTACTTTCCAAACAGCAGGCTTGAACGCAGGTGAGATCTATTTTTGGAAAGTCGTTCCATACAATGCCACCGGTGATGCAACCGGAATTATTACATGGTCATTCAGCACTGTGGCAACTGGTTACCTGGCTGAGAGTTTTGAATTGGCTACATTTCCACCTGTAGGATGGGCAAATACGGGAACATGGTCACGCTCAACAACCACCCCTTTTCATGGAACAGCTGGAGCCTACAAGTCTACTACCACAGCGAATACTGATTACCTGCTCAGAACTCCTTTACTAACAATGACTCCCACCAGCAGTCTTCAATTCTTTGCGCGTACAACTACAGCTGATGCTGATCAAAGAATCCAAATCCAGTATTCTCCAGATGGCACTACATGGACAGATATAGGAACAGAGATAATTCTTCAGACAAATACATGGATTCATTATAATGTGGATCTTAGCAGTTTAACAGGCGCTAATTATTATCTTGCATTTGCCAAGTACCACACCACTACTTCAGGAAATGTATATATTGATCATGTTATCGGGCCATTATTAGCCCTTGTAGTTCCTGATGCAGTAGCACTGGTATCCCCGGCAGATCTGGCAACCAATGTCAGTGCGACACCCAGTCTAAGCTGGACAGCTGCATCAACCGGAGGTGTCCCAACAGGGTATAAAATCTACCTGGATCAGAATGCCAGTCCAACTACATTGATTGCCAATGTGGCCTCCTCACCATATTTAGTCACACCACTTTTAAACTATTCAACAACCTATTTCTGGAAAGTTGTTGCTTACAATGGATCAGGTGATGGTCCGGCAAGTGTTATAAGGTCATTTACTACCTTGGCTGATCCTACCCTTACACCACCCATAATTGAGCCTTTTGCCACATATCCACCATTAAACTGGACTGAAACAACAGGGCTTCTGGCTAATCCATCTGTGTTAACCGGAACAACTAGCACCTGGTTGTCTGACAATTTTGCCAATGCAATAGGAGGTTCGATTTCGGCAAGAGTGAATATCTATGGAACTTCTATTGATGAATGGATGATAACTCCACCTATAAATTTAGGCGATGGATCAATAAACTATAACCTGATATTTGATCTGGCATTGACATTATATGCAGACACAGGTCCTGCAGAAACCGACGGAATTGATGATAAATTCGCCGTTGTTATATCCACTGACAATGGTGTAACATGGTCATCAGCCAATATCTTGAGATTATGGGACAATGCAGAGTCAGCATATATTTACAACAACATCTCTAATACAAGCGAAACTGTTACTATTGATTTATCAGCCTATAGTGGAATTGTCAAGATAGGTTTCTATGGTGAATCAACAGTTTCAAATGCTGATAATGACTTGTTTGTCGATAATTTTTCAGTTCAAGAAGCTACAGCTTGCCTGTCACCAAGCGCACTAACTGCCACATCAATAACAACGACATCTGCCACACTGGGCTGGACTGAAAATGGCACGGCCACTTTGTGGGACCTGGAGGTAGTTACTTATGGCACCACACCAACCGGTACGCCCACCCATTCCAATGTTACGAATCCTTATACCGTAACCGGACTTACGCATAGTACAGCATATCAGTTTTATGTTAGAGCTGATTGCGGTGGTGATAATAGCACTTGGATCGGACCATATGCATTCAGTACACTGTGTGCTCCACATTCAATTATTATTGAAGGATTTGAGACAATATTTCCTCCTACCTGTTGGTCACTATATAATAATGGTTTAGGCAATAACTGGCAACATTCAGTTATCCCCTACTCAGGTGACTTTTCCATGGAATATAGTTGGAATACTGCAAATGCAGCTGATGCCTGGGCATTTACACCTGCTTTCAGCATGATAGCAGGCAAAGTATATGTGATTTCATTCTTCCAGGCAATAGCAAGCTCAGCTTATCCAGAAAAGCTGAAAGTTACTGTCGGTACTGATGCAACAGTTGCTTCACAGACAACCATTCTCTGGGATAATGCAGGTGGCGAAAACCTTCTCAATGAAGAATGGCTTGAGCGTATTATTGAATACACTCCAACAACAACCGGAGTTTATTATTTCGCATTCAACTGTTACTCCGATGCTGATATGTATGACCTGTTTATAGACGATGTCAGGATTTCTGAAAAACCACAGATAGATCTGGCATTGACTGATTTTTACCAGACTGCTGCCAGTAGAAACATGGAGGATGGTGCGTTGCATGATTTCAATGTTACAAGAACGAAATCAACAGACTATGTCTCCTTACCAAACAACCCTGATAATGGTCAGCAAAGCTCGCAGGATAATTATACTGTCTTGTTGCCGAATGAAAATGTTTCAGCTAGGTTTCCGGTTATTCCTGTTGGTCTGCAGGCTCTTATTAGCAACCATGGGGTACAGGCATCTTCATTTACCCTGAACTGGTTGGTTGGAGGTGTAAATCAGACTCCGTACAACGGGCCTTCCATCGCTTCGGATGGTACACACCTTGCCGACCTCACTTATATGCCGACGGCTCGTGGTACATTTATTACTTCAGCTACTGTAGTGGCTGCTGGTGATGCTGTGCCTTCAAACGACTCAAAAAGCTTTCGGATGAGGGTATATCCCGATGTTTTCACGCGCACAGTATATGACCGTGGCGATAATATAGTTGATACATATGTAGGATGGAATGATCCTACAACAGCTATGAAAGCTGGTGTTAGGTATACGGCCACTGAGGATACCAAGCTGGCCGGCGTTGACTTTATCTACAGAACTGAAGCTGTCACCACCGGTACCATTACAGTGCAAATTCGTGCTGCAGGACTTACTACAGGTGCACCGGGTGCTGTGCTTTATACCAGAGATTTCAATACGGCCGATTATCTGCCGACAGGTGATGCAGGAGATTACATCAGCTTCCCGTTTGAAGATACGGCTCCTGTTATTGCTGCCGGTTCTGATTACTGGATCACCATTCAGTCACCAATCGGGGTTCTATATCCCGGTGCTGTTCATAATACCGGAATCACTTTAGGCCGCAGTTTTTATGAAGATCCAGACGATCCTACAATTTGGTATCCATTGATCATAACAACAGAACGTGCATGGATCATGCGAGCCATAAATACCATTCCTGTAACCACAAAAACACTTACAGTAACAGCCTTATTGGAAGGACTGGCAAATGGATCAGGTGGAATGAACCAGGCAAATGACGAATTCGGCCCTCATTTCGGCACCAGCGTTGCCGACCAGGTACAAATTGAATTAAGAAATTCAACAACCGGTGCACTCGAATATACCACCGGTCTAATCAATATCAGTACTTCAGGGCTTATTACTGCTACCATTCCGTCTACTTACAGTGGTTCCTACTACCTGTATATCAAACATAGGAATAGTATCACCACTTCATCAGCCACACCTGTCTCCTTCGCCGGAGCATCCATTTCTTACAATTTCACTGGTGCTGCCAATATGGCTTATGGTGATAATATGAAGCTAATGTCAGGAGTATACTACATATTTGCCGGAGATGTCGACCAGAGCCTGGATATAGGTGTACTGGATATGGCACTGATTGATAACCAAGCTGCGGCATTTGGTGTCGGTTATTTACCTGAAGATATTGATGGCGATGGATCTATCGGTGTTCTCGACATGGGAATTGTCGATAACAATTCAGCTGCCTTTGTTTCAGCATACTTGCCTTTTTAAACTTATATGATGTGAAAACCCAAATATTAATTAAATAAAAAAACCATGGAACGTAAATTTTTCCTCAAAATCCTATGGATGCTTTCTTTCATCCTCTTTTTCACCGGGTTGAAGGCACAAATGCCGACATACCTGTGTGAATTACGCAATGATGCCGCAACAGGCACAAATATCTATGAATTCGATATTTACCTTGTACGTACCGGAGAGAACGTTTTTGAGTACGCATCAGGACAATACGGAATTACCGTTAATCCTGTTATCAAAGGAACATCAGGAGTAATTACAGCATCAATCATTCCAGGCTCTTCAGGTCTCCCTGCAACTCAAGACCCTGCAAGTATTACTTTTACTGCATCACAAAATTGCATCAAGATCTCGGGTTCTGCTCCTCCGGGGGCTGGTAGTGGCTTTATTATTACCAATGAGAGTCCGGGTGTACGTGTCTGCAGGGTAAGGCTTACTCACTCAGTTGCTTTTGGAGCAGGTCAACCTAATCTGACCTGGAGTTTTACAACTATACCATATGCCACTGCAGTCACTGCATATTTTGACAATGGCAATGGTATGGGTAATTATCCCATTACTGTTCCTGCATCCCATACAACAAGCTGGTTAACCAATCCTTGTCTCAATTGTGCGGTTGCACCAATAGCCTACAATGTAACACCTGCAACTGGCAGTTACTGTCAAGGTGATCCCGGAGTTATTGTTGGACTAGATGATTCAGAACTTGGTGTAACATACACCTTGTATAAGGACGCATCACCTCAAGTCCCAACAGTAGACGGGACCGGAGATCCTATAAATTTTGGATTCCAACTGGCCGGTACTTATACTGTTTCAGGAACGAGTGGTGGTGGCACCACTTTGATGACCGGAAGCTCTATCATCAGTGAATTGCTTCCTGTAACACCAACCTTTGCACAACTGGGTCCATATTGTCAGGGCGATTCACCGGGTACTTTACCGGGGACTTCCATCAACGGTATTACCGGTACATGGAGCCCATCTGTTGTTAGTACAACCAATGCAGGAAGCACTCTGTATACTTTTACACCATCGGCAGGACAATGTGCCACAACAGCAACCATGACCATTCAGGTAAATGCCCCTGTGGTGCCTACATTCAACCCAATGGGTCCTTATTGTCAGGGTAGCACGCCTCCGGCATTACCGCTGACTTCGCTAAATG
>Ga0208789_1000248_pt1 | contig 64261 bp, 65 predicted proteins | sample Methanotroph_Enr_FD_187368 | JGI IMG/M metagenome (GOLD analysis project Ga0208789, IMG submission 187368) | Enriched soil microbial communities from Old Woman Creek wetland in Ohio, USA - Methanotroph_Enrichment_5 (SPAdes) (version 2) | ecosystem: Environmental > Terrestrial > Soil > Wetlands... | reverse complement strand
AATGACTGATTTTGGCTTGGTTTGGATGAAAATCAGCTGCTATATGAAACCCCAGCTCCGACTTTTCAAAAAATGTTACGGAGACCGGCTTAAGATCCGCTTGGATTTTGAATATTTTCACAGTCTCTCCGGCGTGGGAATTCAGTTCACAACGCTCCAGCGTTGCGAAACATCGTCTTGCCGACAAGAAACACCTCGACCGGTACAGGCTCCGGGACGCTGGAGCGTCTACTACTGCATTCCCACGCCGGAGCGTGGGAACGATAAAAAGTTAGTCATTAAGGATAATTACAAACGTCCCCAATCAAAACACATTGGTACAACTTTCCCTGACTTCCTTAAGTTCCACTGCAATCTCCCTGCGTATACGAAAATCCCGCCGGGAATGGACAATGTTATAAGGAATATTAGGATTTTTTTCATACTTTACTGCGGTACGGATAATACCAATCCATTGCCGGTCATTATCTTCCATTTCTTTAAAGCGATTACGGATACGCTCCAGCTCCTGGTTGCAGTAAGTAATAAAACCGGCGGCATAAAATACGCTGTTTTTCAGGTAATCTTGCAACGCCGCCAAATCGCCGTTAATTTCGGCAACAACGGCTTCGAAATTGCCCGGCTCATTGGAAAACATTTTTTCCGCCTCTTCGACAACTTTTTTGACCGGCGCCGGCGCTTCGGCGGTAACCGCATTGACAATATCCTGTATCACCTGATTCTTGGCTGTCGGCTTTTCCGCCGCCTTGGCACGGCTGCCGGTGGCGGCGCTTTGCATCAACTTCGTCCATAGCCCGTAACGCAGATAATGGGTCAGCCCGCCTTCATGCTTGGCTGCATCGCTGCCTTGATAAAATGCCTCCAGGGTTTTGATTTCAGCTGCGCGCTCGTGTAACAAACGCTCCCTGGCATGGAGGGGTTTGGCGATAAACGCTTCGACGGCAACCCGGCTAAAGCGTAAAAACAACACTTGAAAGCCGTGGCGAATACGCGCCTGTTCAAGGTTTTCATCGGTATCGGAATGCAGCAGGGTCTTGCGGACTTCTTCGGTTTCCCACAGCAGGGCTTGAGTTTTAAGCGCAATCTGGTCGATCAGCGCTTGTAACGCTTGCGCCAATTGGTCGGTCAATTCAGTCTCGAATTTTTTCTGGATTTCCCGAAATAATTCTTCGCGGATTTTATAATTGCCTTCGCGCGAGTCGGGCATAGAGAGCGTGCCGCCTGCGGTGTAAATGCGTTTTAACTCGTCAGGTTGGGCGGTGTTCAGGTTAGATAGCAAAAATTCGATTTTTTCATCGTAAGCCGAATGCAGCGCGGCCAGCTCGTGATGTTCCGAACCTACCGAGTCGGCTTCTTTGCGGCCTTGAATAACCTCGGCATACCAGGTATCGAAATCTTTTTTAATGCGCTGCCATTCGCGGCCCCACCATTGATTAAAATCCTTGCCGAGTAAATCGTCTTCCTGGACTTCGGTTTCATCGAATACGCCGTAAATCGGTTCCAGCTTAAGTATCACTTCATTCGCAATTTGGCGAATGCCGGTCACCAACGCATCGCAACGCCGTTCCAAAACGCCTGAACGCTCGTGGTCGATATAGTAATTGATCGATTCTTTTAGCGCGGCCATGCCGTCGTTAATGCCGAGCTTTTTCATCTTGGCCTTATCGTCGGCGCTTTTGGCGCGTCTTAGCGTGTCCTCGGAAGGAATGCCGAACTCGACTAAATGGGCGCGTGCGCAAACCGGGATTAAGCGGCGCTCAGGCACGGACGGCCAATAGCTGCGGTGTTTGGTGTAGGTTTCCTTGAAATCGATTTGATCGTCCATCGCATCGGCTTGGGTGAGTACCACGAAGACCTTATCGGACACTTTGACGCTGGGGTCTTCGGAGTCGGCAATGACCAGCATTTCTTTTTCGGGGCCGGTGATCGACGGTTGCTTCATTTCCTTGGCGTAAATAATCGCATCGCAGTTTTTCAGCCGTTCGGTCGCTTGTTCGGCGTGCATTAAAATGCCGGAGTTAAAACCCGGCACATCATGAAAAATAATGTCGCGGTCGCTGCGTAAACGGACCGTCTTTAATTGGATGCGTTTAATAGCCAAGGATTGAGCCCGGTTTTTAAACACGGCCGACTGCAATTGCTCGCTGACTTCGCCAATATCGGTAAAGTGCTGGCTAAAACCGGCTTTTTGTTTGCAAAACACCAAGATGTCGCTCATGTGTTTTTCCGTGTCATCGAAATCTTCCTGTATTTCCTTGCGCTCGCGTTCGCCTAACATGCCTAGCAGCGCGTCCCGGCGCTGTAGTTGAAGCTTGGCGATTTCTTCCTTGCTGTAATATTGGATGTACAACAGTTGGTCTTGTTCGGTTTGCGCCGACCATATTTCGGTGCTGGTAAAAGTGCAACGTTCGCGTGCGGACGGCAAAATTTCCTGTCCCAACCAGGCATTCAGCAATGCGCTTTTTCCTGCCTTTTCCAAGCCGATGACCGCTACTTCAAAACGATTCGCATGCAGGCGTTCCAATTGCCGGTGCAAACGCGGCCGCTCGGTATTAAGCCGTTTTAGCAAATCAGGGGAAATATCCACACCGGTTTTATTGCCTAACGTGAGAAGTTTATCTGCCAGTACCGCCGTTTTTTCCAGCCTGGCTAATTGTTTTTGACAGGTTTCTAACCAAGTAGTCATAAATATTTCCATTACAAGAAAGATGAAAAACGAATTAAATTATTATAGTTTACCGCATTAAAGTACGCGCTACTTGGCAAGTTTATTGTCTTGGAACAGTGAAGGGCATCGTTTTCCGGAAAACAAATTAAAGAATCACCACGAAGGCACGCAGGACACGAAGAAATATAACTTCGTGTCCTGCGTGCCTTCGTGGTGAATAATGCTTTTTCTTATTTCCGGTTACAGGGAGTTGGTTTCAGATGGTTCTCGGTCGGCAGTAGACAATTCAAGCAAAGCCAGCCACGCTTCCGGGCTGTTTAACGCTTTAAACCGCTTTGCTTTTGACATCTCAAAGGCTCTAAATTCTTTTTTCTTTCGTGTTGGTGTTTGAATTAGCATTTGCCGGTATTGCCTTTGCTCCTGAATTGAGCTGTTAAAGTCATAAAATTAAGGGACAGTCCTCATAGGTTCATTCCCATGCGCTGCGGGATAACCTGTCGAATACCCTGTAGAGCGCAACAGCATAGATAGGTCGGGGCGTATCCTGATCCGCGAGCTTAAGAATATATAAAGATTAAATGGCGTATACTAAAGCGGGACCAAGCTGTACTGTTTGGCTCGTCATATTAATCAATGATTTTTCTGCGCGGCTTTCAACAAACGGCCGTCCGGATTAATCTCAATTTTAGGTAAAATGAATTTACTATCTTTCCAAATTGTTCTCTTCTCGCTGACACAAATTATTTTCTGGTTCGTATTCAGCTATCTGCTTATCTCATTATTTGAATATTTTGTACATAAACATTTCATGCATCAAAAGCGCTTTGCCAAGGGCGTATATAGTTTTTTGCCTTATCTTATTGAAGTTTTCGAATCCCATGCCGTTCGTCATCATGCAAAGTGGTACCGTAAATTCGATTACGAACCCGATGCAGTAGGCCGGGAGGAGAATTTGGAAATTCTTCTGATCGATGTTTTTGCGATGCTGTTGCTTACCATGCCTGCGTGGGCAACATTGATGTGGTTTAATCTATGGGGCGGGGTTGTTTTTATCAGTGTTTTCTTTATTCACCGGTTCTTGTGGAACACGATACATAGACAGATGCATATTCCTGAAGATGTGATCTTCCGGAACTGGGGGATATACCGTTTTCTCGCCAGACATCATTTTCTTCATCACCGGAACGCCAAAAAGAACTTTAATGTGGTCTTTCCTCTGACGGATGTTTTTTTCGGTTCCGTGGGCGTGCCGAAATTAAAGGATGTTCGGGAAATGCTTCGGCTGGGGCACCTTTTGCCGCGTTCGGCGCGTACACAAAGGAGTCTTCATCGATTAGGGCTTCCTGTGCTTGGGGCTAATCATTAATTAGTTCATTTTTTGCTCTCGTTCCTATGTAATGCTTCAGTTAAGAAGCACAATGACAGCGTAGGAGCGGGCCGCGTTTAGCGCCTTCAATCGCGGGCATGGCCGGCTCCTACAACGCGTGGGAACAATATTGCGGCGTCTATGGCGTTATTCCGGTTTAAGCGACTTATACAGCTCTAACGCTTTGTTCAACTCGTCTGTCCCGCCTTTTGCATCACCCTGGTTTACCTTGATTTGCGCCTGAATGATGCTCGCGGTAGCCTTTTTAGTAATGTCCGGATTTCCTGTTACTTTCTCGGAAGCCGCACGCGCTTCCTTTATATGTTGGCTGGGAGGAAAGAAATCTCTATGGCTGATTTCGACCTTAGCCTTTTCGATATGCATAATGGTTTCGTTGGGGCTGTAAACCGAACCTTTGGCGGCTTCTTGCGCATAAGCAGTGACGCCGGTTGCGCCTAAAGAGAAAGCCAGTAATAAAATTAACGCGATGTTTTTCATAAAATTAAGCCCTTGCTGTGATTGTCGAATAGTGCCGGTAAAAAATCTTGAAAAATCAATCTGTTTCTACCTGAAAGATAACGGATCAATCATTAACGACCTTGGTTTAAAATTTATATAACCCTCTTAGCTAAACTACCATGTCGCGAACAATACACAATAGGTATAAACACCTGATGTGGACTAGCGCGAAATAGCGTAGCGTATTGCGTCTTACGGTGCTGTAGCCTGGTAAAGCAAGAGGAATATGTCATGAAAACAAGTCTATTTTTATCGGTTATTGTTGCCTGCCGGAACGACGGTGTCTCGCAGATACTTGTGTATAACGACGAGAGCAGGAGCTTTTCATCGTTCCCACGCTCCGGCGTGGGAATGCAGTTCCAGACGCTCTGCGTCATCTACCATCCTTAATTTAATGGCAGTGACGCGTTGCGTGGGAACGAGGAAATCTTAATGTGAGACGTATACGCTACGTTATTACGTCTTACGGATCGCGTCTTACCAAGTTAAAAGGACACTTCCTTAAACTTGGAATCGGGCGTAAGAACCTCCATTTTTTTGAGTTGGTTTAACTCGATCCGCGACTGTTCGTGTCCGATACCGATAATCAGGTATTCCTGTTTTTCAGCTGTGGTCAGTGTATCGAGTGCCTTGCCTTCAAGGATTTGATGATTTTTTAAAGTCAGTCTTACCCGATAGCCATGCATGCAGGCGAGTTCAAGGTAATCGTGAAGATCGCAGGATATAGTAGGTTGGTTCATGACTCTTCTCCATTCAGACGAAGTAATGATTGGATAATTGTAATTCCCCTTAAATTCGAAAATAACACCCTGAACGACATCGGTCAAACACATTCCCGTACAAGCTGTTTGTCTCATTCCCACGCGCTGCGTCACTGCCATTAAGTTAAGAAGAAAAGCTCCCTCTCGGCAATTGCTCCTGCATTGCTCTACTTACCTACATCCATGTAGGCATCCTGTTGGAGAGGGTTGGGGTGACGACTGCAAGGATGCAGGAGGTAGAGCAACGCAAGGAGCGGTTGCCGAGGAGAATAAAAATAAGGAAAAAAGCCTTATTTGATCCCCTCATCCTAACCTAATCATGCCGGACTATCCTGTCCGGCACCCTGCGGGCTAGTGCAAATCCGCTCCCGGCGGATTTGTCCCTGAGGGAGAAGGGACTGTCCATCCTTAACTTAATGGCAGTGACGCGCTGCGTGGGAGCGAGGAAAAAACTATACTTGCAAGTGGTTTAAGGGGATTCAATTGCAACTGCTCCCATTGGCTCATTGAATTCAAATGAGAAAGTAAATGCCCACGCCCAGCCATGTCAGAAACAGTAGCAGCCAAGGAAGCCAGTGCTGTCGATAAACTATTATCTCTTGTATTTCATGATCATCCGGCTCAACCGATTGCCCCTTTTGACTTGATATTTTTTTGAGCTTTCTGTTTAAGTCTCTGGCTTTTTCCTTTTGCTGTTTTTTGTATAGATCAATTCCTTTTTGAATGCCTTGAGCAATCAGCTTAGTTTGTTCTTTGGTTTGGGCGGGGCGTTGAGTTCCTCTGGCTATTTTCAACGCGTCCTCTTGAGTTTGCTGCGATGGCTTTTGATAGCTATGTTTAGTCATGATTGTCTTTTGATAATGAATGTTTCTCCGATTATACCGTGCGAGATTACGGATGCAGATAATCAAATTACCGGCAGCCTATAGACAATAAGCCTTAAAAACCAATTAACGCGTGAAGTATAGAAAGGCAGAGTTTAGGACGGTTATTTACCAAGACCAATAAAACCTTGCACACCGGCTTATCGATTTTCTAGTCAAACACAGCAGGACGCAAGGTGTGGGAACGAGAGCGAAGGCGTAGGGTGCGATGAGCCTAGCGAACTGCACCATGTGGGATGCGCAAGTATCGAGGCGTCTTTCCGTGCGGTTCGTGCCTCACCGCACGCTACGGGCTGGGGAGCGCAGCGGTGTTGGCCGTCGATGTCGCCAAATCGCGAATGATAGCCTCGTGTCCCGGCACATCCTATGTGCTATGAACTGCATTCGCTCTGACGATTCCGGCCTTGCATGGCCGGCATTTTGGGAGGATTGCCGGGTTGATGCGGCGTGCGATTGCCCTCGATGACGATAGTCTGCGGAAAAAGCGGCAAGAACCCGGTCAACAAGTCGGTGCCGATGATGATCAGCGTATCCGAGACGCGATCTTGAGTGCTGACGCGCGCTTCCACCAGCTTTTCGCGCACAATGATCTCGTCGGCGCCGGTGCGCCAAATCGGCAGGATGCCCCATAACAGATACCAATCCTTGTGTTCTGCGCAAAACTCGGCCGGTTCGTCCGCAGCCATGATCCTGACCGAGGTTTCCGGCGGCGCGTCGAAGTTGCTGGTGAAACAGGCGGTGAGCGGAAGACAGAGAATGAGCGAAAATATCCGTTTTTTCATTGGCGGCCCGCCGACGGTTGAGCAACAGGTGCCGATGGCGTAACAGCCGTTTTGGCTATTTGGCGGTTGCCTTCTACGATCAGAGTGCGACGCGGAAAGCCGAAAATGCCGGTGACCAGGGTGACAAGACTGTCGGTAAAGGTGTTGGTCATTTGCATGCGGGCTTCGGTCAGGCCTTCTCTGGCGATAATCGTGCCGCCTTCCGCCTCGGACGGATTGATCGGATCCAATCCCCACCATTTGTACCAGACAGTTTGCTCCACCCGGACCGAGGCGGGCGCGTTGTTCGTCAACAGCTTTACGCGGCTGCCGGACGGAGCATTCATATGTATTATACCGCAGCCGGTAAGCGAGAAAAAAAGCAGGCCTAGTGTAAGCTGGGCAGCAGTATGTCGAATTCGGTGGTTTTTTTGTTTGCGCGGCATGATAAAGGAAGGTTGTTGTTTTTATCTTATTTTATAACGGATATGGCCCGGATTAAAGCTGCACAGGCAGGGGAGTGAGCGTCAATTTGGAGTTAAGTTTGTTTGCGCCGGTTTCCAAGCTCCGGCTCTCGTCGTTATATATCTTGACGTAGGCCGGAATAAGCCCGCCCGGCGTTAGCCAGGGTGGGTGTTTCCGGCAATCCGAGTGTGCCGGAAACACCAGTTCTCGCTATCGCTCGAACCGGCTTATTCCGGCCTACATCCTGTATATCTTGGTGATCAAAGAAACGTTAAGGACGGGGTTGCAAACCCCGTCCTGCTTGGTTAATCGTTGAGTTGGAGCGAAGAAAACCAGCCGGTGGTACGAATTCAATCCCGTATGCCGCGCCGAGCACCGGAGCTTTCGGCGGGAATAGCCCGTTAGGGGCGCTGCATGGATGCAGCGCGTTGCCAGAGGGCCAGGGATGGCCCTTCTGGCAACCTCCGTCGAAAGCGAGGAGCGCAGGACAAATCGGCAGGATAGCCGATTTGCATGCATCGCACCCGAAGGGCGAGGCACAAGGATGTGCCGAGTGATTCAAGCGGCAATCGGGTCGCCTTTTCTTTGGATACTTTCTTTTCGACTGCATGGATGCAGGAGGTAGAGCAACGCAGGAGCAGTTGCCGAGGCGACGCAAAAGAAAGTATCTCGCCCTCGGGTGCGAGAACCCGATTCAATCAAGCGTCGCGGTAGCGACACCTTATTTTGCAAGATGACGCAGAGCGTCTGAAACTGCATTCCCACGCCGGAGCGTGGGAACGATGAATTCCCACGGAGCCCGTGGGAACGAGAGAAAGTTTATTTCTTCTCAACTTTTTTGAGAAAAAAACTCCAGCCGGGATTATCTTTTTTTACTTGACTTTCTATAATCTCAATTGCGGTTCTTTCTGATTCACACTCAACTGTTTTAGGTGAAGTACCTCTGGATTTACTTCCATCTTTCAAATCATAGTGGACTACATATTTAGCCATTCTTTTCTCCAAAATAACCCTCGAACAAAAAAGTTAAGCATCACCGAGGTACCAATGCCTAACGCGGCGTTCACCGGCTTGTCCGGTGCAACGCGTTGTTAGCTGCTACTTGAATTTTCATACTGCACTCGCAGTAACTTCGATAATCTTATTTGGTTCCGGGCTTATATTGGCCGCAAATTTTGATATATCAATCTCAAGGAAGCGCCATCCCTCACCATCGATTCCGGACTGAATATATAGCTCCAAATTAAAACCCATTGGTTTTTTATCTTTAGTGAATATATTTTTCTCGATGACCATCGGATTAGCCATAACTCGATTAAAAAAGTGATCTGAAGCAAAAAACGCTGCCCGATATTCGCTTTGATATTTGAAGTCAGCGTGCTTGAGATATACCTCGCGCCACATGCTACCTAGAATCGGTTTTGGGTGGTTATGTATATCGTAGTACTCAACTTCACCATGACTAAAAAATTGCCGGCCTTCTGAGTTTTCAGAGTCGTCAAATGGCTCGTTTAGGAGCCGGATAAACAAATCAAAGTTGTCCTTATAAAGTTCTACGACATACTTAGAGTCGCCAATTGCTTTCTCATCCTTTTTTGTACTCATACAAAAAACAAAATACTGCTTTATGTATTCCTCATTATTTTTGATGCTGACGCATTTAAACTCAACGCCTCCAAAACTTCCAGTTGGTAATTTTTCTGGGAAGTTCTCGTATTCTTTTGGTGGAAAGCTAACCGAGCATTCTCCTGGATCAGACCGGCCTACTTCATCCTCAATTTTTATGTACTTTGTTAATTCATAAAATCGAAATATGCCGATGGAGATTTTTTCGGCAATTTCGAAGGAGGGAGTAAATTTGTACAGCTTCATTGTTTATCTGGCTCCAGGCGCAATGAACAGCTAACAAGCGATTATCTGGACCTGGATAACATGCAAATTAATATGTTATCCAGCGTTATGTTCAAAAGTTGTTCTTTACTCAGTTTAAGCTCAGCAGGGCCGAATCGAAATCAGGCAACCCACCTCATAGAGACAGTTTGCTACTGGCGGACATACAGTGAAGTTGAGAAGCCCATCACCCACACTTAGATTCCCCACAATTCAAACAAGTCATACACCCATCCATCAACACCATAGCCTTAGTGCTGCACTTATTACAAAGCACGGCCTTCTCAGGAAACGCCTGCCCCTCCGATTCCCCATGCTGCGCTTCAAACTCCTTGCGCTTTTCATCAAGAAATTGCTTTTGATGATCGCTCATCGCTTCCGGCTTAATCATGCCGATGTGCTTCAAATGCGATTCGATCGCGTAGCCGATTTCGGCGACCAGCGACGGCATGAACACGCCGCCTTTTTTGAAATAGCCGCCGTGCGGATCGAATACCGCTTTCATTTCTTCGACCAAGAAGCAAGCATCGCCGCCTTTGCGGAACACCGCCGAGATCAGCCGGGTCAGCGCCAACACCCACTGGAAATGCTCCATATTCTTGGAGTTGATGAAAATTTCATAAGGCCGGCGCTCTTCATGTTCGGTTCCGGCATTCAGGATCATGTCGTTGATGGTGATGTACAGCGCATGTTCCGACTGCGGGGTTTTGATTTTATAGGTGGAACCGAGCAGCACTTCCGGACGCGAGAGGTTTTCGTTCATGCTTTCCAGCGTTGGCTGTTCCGGCTCTTGCTTAACCGGCTCGGCATCGTCTTTGGTCAGGACTTTGTAACTGACGATTTTTTTTGTAATTTTATGGGTCATGTCTGTAGCCTCAATCGTTGTTGCCGAGCCTTGTGTTGAAGGCAGCGCGTCTTTGCTGATGTTCTGTGTCATGTTTTCACGCGCCATCAGAATTTTCCGTAGTAGCCTTCTTTCAAGGCGTCGAACAGGTTAGCGGCGCTATGGATTTCGCCGTCGTATTCCACTTCTTCGTTGCCTTTGAATTCCACCACATGGCCGTCTTCCAGCGTGAATTGGTAGGTGGTGTTTTCCAGGTCGGATTCTTTAACCAATACGCCTTGGAAGACTTCGGGGTTAAAGCGGAACGTGGTGCAGCCTTTCAAGCCTTTGTCGTAAGCGTACTCATAAATAGACTTGAAGTCTTCATAAGGGTAATCGGTCGGCACGTTGGCGGTTTTGGAAATCGACGAATCGATCCATTTTTGCGCGGCCGCCTGAATATCGACATGCTGTTTCGGGGTCACGTCATCCGCCGAGATGAAATAATCCGGCAATTGCCGATCGGGATCTTCACTGTACGGCATCGCATCGGAATTGATCATCTCGCGGTAAGCCAACAGCTCGAACGAAAACACGTCGATTTTTTCCTTGGATTTTTTACCGGCGCGGATCACGTTGCGCGAGTAATGGTGGGCAAAGCTCGGTTCTATGCCGTTGCTGGCGTTATTGGCCAGCGACAGCGAAATAGTGCCGGTCGGCGCAATAGAGCTGTGATGGGTAAAACGGGCGCCGGTTTCGATCAGTTGGGCGGCCAGTTCGGGGTCTTCTTGCGCCAGTTGCTGCATGTAGCGGCTGTATTTGGTATGCAGCAGTTTTCCGGGTACCCGGTCGCCGACTTGATGGCCGTCGGCAATCATTTCCGGGCGCTTATGCAGCATTTCGCCGGTGACGGTAAACATTTGTTCCATAATCGGGGCAGGGCCTTTTTCTTTGGCGAGCGCAAGTCCGGCTTTCCAGCCTTCAACGGCCAAAACTTTGGTGACTTCCTCGGTAAATTGCAGCGATTGCGCATCGCCGTATTTCATGCCCATCATGGTGACGGTTGAACCCAGTCCCAGGTAACCCATGCCGTGGCGGCGCTTGCTCAGGATTTCCTCTCGTTGTTGCGGCAGCGGCAGGCCGTTGATTTCAACGACGTTGTCGAGCATGCGGGTGAAAATCTTGATGGCTTTGCGGTAGTTGTCCCAATCGAAATGCGCGTCGTTGCTGAACGGTTTTTTAACGAAGCGGGTCAGGTTGATCGAGCCTAGAAGGCATGAACCGTAAGGCGGCAACGGTTGTTCGCCGCAATTGTGCGCATGTAAGCCGTTGGCATCGAAGGTGTTGATGCCGGGAACCTGTATATCGAATACATCTTCGCAGCCATCAGGCGTGATCGATTCAATTGTAGCGACAAAGCGTTCCCGGTTTAATGAACGACGGTAGTTTTTTAACGCGGTTTCAAGTTGGGTTGCTTTGCTGCTATCGGTAAAGCCTATTAATTCTTGATAAACGGCAAGGTTATCGCCGCTGATAACAAGTTCATGTTGGGGTGATATTTGATAATCGGCGACACCGCCTTTACCGTCAGGCAATTTTGTGATGCCGGCTCGACGACGGTTGCGATAGAGGGTAGAACTGATGCCCAAACGAAGTAACATGCGCTGTACGGCTTCCAAACGAGGAATATCCGATTGAGCCAGACGAATGCTGACGCCTTTGCTTTGATTGCCTTGAACGGAGCCGTCCGCGTCAAAAAATCCCTGTAAAAAGCCGCGGTAAAAATCGCTGGATGCGGTTTCGATTTCTGCGCCGATGCATTTATTGCCGGGAGCCATGCCGAGCTCTTCAGCCAATGTTTTTAGTTCGGCAAAACTGAGTCTGTATTCGTTTCTTCCGGCTATTTCATACCAGCCTTTAAAGTCGCTACGGGTATTAAATTCTGCGGCGGCGAGCATGACTTTATCCATAATCGCATCAACGCCTGCATTCAAGTTATTGATGTCGCTGTTGATGACTTGAGCGGTTTTCCAGACCGACAGCACTGCTTTATCTTGTTTTAAGGTACCGTCACCGATTAATAGCCCGATTAAATAGCCCTGGTTCTCGCTGTATTTCCCTTGCCAGTGATGATGTTGACGATGATTATTCAGTAAAACCTGGTCGCCGGCATGGAGCTGACCGGCAGCGCACCATTCTGTTTCAAGGTTATGACGGTCCAAAAGAGTTATTTTACGCACCCGATGATCGTCTGTCAGACGCAGGCTGAAACCCTCTTTTGTTGTTAATCTAACAACTTCTTTGGTTGCGGTTTTGAAGAAGCCGTCAGAGCCGGACCGGTGTAATTGGCCATCGACTAATACATTTATTTGTTGGCCCAGAATGGCGTTAACTTGTCTTGGCCCTTGTTCCGTTTGAATCCAGGTATCGCCTGTCACGCAAGGGTTGGTCGCACGAATCTTCTCGCAAAACCAGTTGTTATTCATCTCGTTGACTTTGTCGATCAGGATAAAACCCGGTTCGGCGTAATCGTAAGTCGAACTCATGATGATGTCCCACAAACGGCGCGCGGGCATGGTTTTGCTGATTTTGCAGGCGACCATGCCGTCTTCGTTAAGGATATAACCGTCTATGTAAGGCAAGTCGCGCCAGATGATTTGGCTGTCGTCGGTCAAATCCAGGTTATCGAGTTGGATTTGTTTTTCGCTGACAGGGAACGACAGCGGCCAGGGCAGGTCGTTTTTGACCGCTTCGACAAATTCGGCGGTGATCAGCAGCGATAGGTTGAACTGGCGCAGCCGTCCGTCTTCACGCTTGGCGCGGATAAATTCGACCACGTCGGGGTGGCCGACATCGAACGTCGCCATTTGCGCGCCGCGCCGTCCGCCAGCGGAGGACACGGTGAAACACATCTTGTCGTAGATGTCCATGAACGACAACGGGCCGGACGTGTAAGCGCCGGCACCGGAAACATAGGCGTTTTTCGGTCTCAGCGTCGAAAATTCATAACCGATGCCGCAGCCGGCTTTTAGCGTCAGTCCCGCCTCATGCACTTTAGCCAGAATATCATCCATAGAATCGGCGATAGTGCCGGATACTGTGCAGTTAATCGTCGATGTGGACGGTTTGTGTTCCAGTGCGCCGGCGTTGGAAATAATCCGTCCGGCCGGGATAACGCCCTGACGCAATGCCCACAGGAAATCTTTGTAGCACTGCTCCTGCTTGGTTTTGGTTTTTTCCACCGAGGCAATCGCGCGGGCAACCCGTTGGTAGGTTTCATCGATGGTGCCGTCGATGGCTTCGCCATCTTTGGTTTTTAAGCGATATTTCGTGTCCCAAATATCCATTGAAGCGTCCTGAAAAGGTATTTCAGTCACGGTGTTTGGAATGACATGTAGCTTTGCCGACATTAAGAGATCCCTTTTTTGTTGGTGTGTGGGTAAGTAAATTTGAAAACCGGCCGGTTAAGGCGGGTAATCGATATATAGTGTTTGTTTTTTTAGAATAACACAATATGTAGTGTTTTGGCGAGAAAATAAAAACAGCCTGTGAAACCAAACAGTTACGGCATAATCCTCTATTCGGCTAGAAAATCGCCGCTTTGATGTTGCCGTATGGCGTAATAGTTGCGTTGCTTTTTTCCAATACGATGATGCGATCCGTGCTTAGGAACGGGCATGAAATAACTTGAGCGGGTTTTATTTTGAAACGACGAAGGACATCAAGGGATTAAGGTAACTATTCAGCCTGGGATTGGCGCAGATGCATATGGATTAAATAGGGAGGCGAAAGGCGGCAGTGTGTCGACGGGTGCTGCAAGAAGACTATGACGTGGTAGGAGCGGGCCGCGCCCGCGATATTTAGGCCGCGATTGCAGAGTCAGCGCTCCTTCATCGCGGGCATGGCCCGCTCCTACAAGGCTAACTTAATGGTAGTGTGTCGACGGGGGGAGAATATCCGTTTAATCCGTGTCGATCTGTGGCTGAATAATTACAATCCGGTAATGATCAGTTTAAGTCGATGCGTGAGGGCGCGCACGGCACGCCCTACTTCGGTTGATAATGTATATCCCATTAGCGCAGGCATGGGGATAGTTACATGGTTACTTATTAGCACGATGCTCAATAATATCGTCAACCACGGCCGGGTCGGCCAGCGTGGAGGTGTCGCCCAGGCTGCCGATCTCGTTGGAGGCCACTTTACGTAAAATACGGCGCATGATTTTACCGGAACGGGTTTTGGGTAAGCCCGGCGCCCATTGGATAATATCCGGGTTGGCGATAGGGCCGATTTCTTTTTTGACCAGCTCGATCAGCTCTTTGCGCAGTTCTTCGGAAGGGTCGATGCCGACATTCAAGGTCACGTAGGCGTAGATGCCTTGTCCCTTAATATCATGCGGATAGCCGACCACCGCGGCTTCGGCGACATGTTCATGCAATACCAGCGCGCTTTCGATTTCCGCGGTACCCATGCGATGGCCGGACACGTTAATCACATCGTCAACCCGGCCGGTAATCCAAAAATAGCCGTCCTGATCGCGGCGCGCGCCGTCGCCGGTAAAATAATAGCCGGGGTAGTTTTTAAAATAAGTGTCGATAAAGCGTTGATGGTCGCCGAAAACGGAACGCGCTTGTCCGGGCCAGGAGCGGCCGATGACTAATATGCCTTCGGCCGCGCCTTCCCTGATTTGGCCGGAGTTGTCCATGATTTCGGGTTTGATGCCGAAGAAGGGCAGGGTGGCGGAACCCGGTTTTAAAGCGATTGCGCCGGGCAACGGGGTGATCAGGATGCCGCCGGTTTCGGTTTGCCACCAGGTATCGACGATAGGGCAACGGCCGTCGCCGACGACATGGTAATACCATTCCCAGGCTTCCGGGTTAATCGGTTCGCCGACGCTGCCGAGAATTCTTAAGCTGTTCCGCGAGCTGCGTTCGACGAATTCATCGCCTTGCGCCATCAGTGCGCGGATCGCGGTCGGCGCGGTATAGAAGATATTCACTTGGTGTTTGTCGATTACCTGCCAAAAACGGCTGGCGTCGGGATAAGTCGGCACGCCTTCAAATACTAATGTAGTTGCGCCGTTGCATAGCGGGCCGTAGATCATGTAGGAATGGCCGGTGACCCAGCCTATATCGGCGGTACACCAGTAAATGTCGCCATCGTGGTAATCGAACACGTATTTGTGGGTCATCGCCGTGTACAACAAATAGCCGCCGGTGCTGTGCAACACGCCTTTGGGCTTGCCGGTGGAGCCTGAGGTATACAGGATAAATAACGGATCTTCGGCATCCATGGCTTCGGCCGGACAGTCGGCCGAAGCGGTTGCCATGGCTTCGTGATACCAGACATCGCGCTGTTCGTGCCAGTCTACAGTATTGCCGGTGTTTTTTATGACGATGACTTTTTCAAGGCCGGGGCAGGCGGCGGCCGCAGTGTCGGCGTTGGCTTTGATCGGTATAATCTTGCCGCCGCGGTAGCCTTCGTCGGCGCAGATTAAAAACCGGCAATCGGCATCCAAAATCCGATCTTTCAAGGCTTCAGCGGAAAAGCCGCCGAACACGATCGAATGCACCGCGCCGATGCGGGTGCAAGCCAGCATCACCGCGGCCGCCTCGCTAATCATTGGCAGGTAGATGCAGATGCGGTCGCCTTTTTTTGCGCCTTGCGCTTTTAACACATTGGCAAACTTGCAGACTTGTTCGTGCAATTGCCGGTAAGTGATTTTTTTGTCCTGCGCCGGGTTGTCGCCTTCCCAGATAATGGCGACCTGATCGCCGCGCGTGGCAAGATGACGGTCCACGCAATTAACGCTGACGTTGAGTTTTCCGCCTTCGAACCAGCGGATATGACCGGTCTTGAAATCGCAGTCCATGACCTTATTCCAAGGCTTGCTCCAGTCCAGGAACTGTTCGGCCTGTTCAGCCCAAAAAGCTTCCGGTTCGGCGATGGAGTGCTGATACAGGGTTTTATAAGTTTCAGCGGTAATGTGGGCTTCAGCGGCTATTTCCGGTTTTATGTCATAAATCTTAGCGTCTGACATGCGTTAGTCCTTGGGTTTGGGTGAAAGTTTGTTATCTTGCGAAAAATGGGATTATCCCAAATTTAGAGCTAATGCAGTATACACAAAAACCGTTATTCTGAGTGTTGGCAGGCGAGCTGCGTGGCTACAACATTAATCAAACCATTAAGAAAAGTATCATCCGCAATGGCGAAAGCTATATTGCTCTGATTGCAGCAAAAAACCGGGTTATTACCGCAGGTTTGAACAAGAGCATGCTTATGCGGGAAGTAGAACATGGTTTAAGTGATCGCGATGCAGCCGATTGCTTGATGTTCTACCCGGCGAGAAAAATATGGCTGGTGAAGCTTAAGATAAGGGTAACTGCGAATTTTGAGCATAACTTCGATGAAATCGAATGTTTTTTAACTCAAGCAACCAATACTCAGTCAAACCCATCTTGACGGGTAAAAATAAATCCGTTTGCCCTAATTAAAGTATCCCTTTTGGTGGCTGGGGCTACTAAGGAATGTTTACGAAATAACTTGGGCAAGTTGCTAATAGCCGGAGTGCAGGCTTTGCCTGCAAACGCAAGCAAAGCTTGCACTCCTGCTGCAAACATAGGGCGCGAGTTGTTCAACTTGTTTCATGCTCATTCCTAAACTCGGCGACGGTTTAGATAACACCGTCATCCCGGCAGCCATGGAGGGCAATACTCAAATACATAGATGTAGGCCGGAATAAGGCCATCCAAGCGCGTAGCGCGAGGTGGCGTTTCCGGCGAGTTTGGGAGGGGTTTGCCGGAAACGCCGGTTCTCGCTACCGCTCGAACCGGCTTATTCCGGCCTACGGGACTACGGTTCCAATAGCAGGATGTGTAAATATGAAAAATGAATTCTACAAAAAATGGGTGAACTCTTGCCTTCGTAGATTTTTGATTTAAGTGTTATTAAATACCCCTATTTCACTTATGTATTTATGGTCGTGTCCTGTTAGTGCATTTATTGACTGTTTAACTTTTAGTTGACCATTGATTTTTTCCATACTTAGTGTCGCTTTAGCAGTCTTCCCAAGATCAGAATATATTTTCTTTCTATCATCTTTTGAAGATTGCACTCCAATGTTCATTTTATTGTCGCTGGCCCAAGGTATTGAAATTCTATTATAGGAAACTAATGCGCCATTGGTCTCAGTTTCAGATTTAGTTGTTATTGTCAGTAAACACCCAAAACCTTCAAAATATTCATTGTCATTTCTCATTTGGTATTGACCAAACGAAATTACTGTGTCGCCTACAATATGTCCAGGGAGATCCGGATCTGAGAATACATCCCCATCTTCTTTCATCGCAGCAATAGGATTAGTCTCATCCGGATGATCACCATCTGCGTAATAACTGTCAGCTACATTATCTAAGTAAGAAACTGAACATTGCAAGTCCACTTTCGTTCGATTATAAACATTAATCATTACTTGTTGGGGTACCTGTATAAATTTAAAAATCTCGTATATAGCGATACTAACTGCAATCAAAACAATTGAGTTAGTAAGCCCTCCAATTAAACGACCACCCCATTTTGTGGCGCTAAATCTCCAGAACCTAACGTACCAACGGTCTTGTGTCATAGCTCTTTCTGCCCCTTCTGCAAGTGCTGTACTGATAACTTTATTTATACTTTGTAATGCTACTTTTCGGCACAAATAATTTATGAGTTTTACTATTGCGTTGCTAATAACACCAGCAAGAATCGTTCCGCCGATACCCTCAGCCCAACCAATGTACTTCTGAAAACTAGTTGTATTTCCAGACTTATAAATTACGATAAATTCATTAACCTCCTGTCCGGCATTGTTCGAAAGGTCGTACATAGAAGACTTTCTATATTTGTTAATTTCTTCGGCTTTTTGCAAAGCTTCCTTGCTGAGTTCCGGTTGTTGCCATACGTATACTTTAGCGTTACCAAGCTTAGTAAATTTGTAGGTCGAACCAGCATTAGTTTTCATACTAATCCATCTACTTTCAGCTTTCTCCGGCTCTAGATTACCTAGTTGTGTCATTAGATCGCCCATAAGGCTCGTGTTCTTAACTTCATCATAACCAGGGTCGAGAAGGCTTCCACCCGCACCAAGAGCTTTATCAAGATCTTGAAGCTGTTGTTTATTCATGCTTCGAAATGTTCCAAAAGGTTCTAGCTTAATTTCAGATTCATTACGTTCCTCCACCAGCAGTGAGCTATGACCTGGAGTAAATTCAGTATCTTGTTTTTCGTCATGACCTTGTTTCGCTAGTTTTATATAACGCACATAGTTTGTATTACAATAAAGTACTTCTATTCTGTCTGCGCTTTCATAAGTGTTCTCTTCCCAAAAGCCATTTACAGATAAAAATAATCCTGTCTTTTCATGTTCCAGTACAACACCGTCGTCATATTCATGAAGTAATATCATGTGTTCGCGCGGATCAAATTCTATAGCTGAACCCTGCGAACAATGTACATATTCAAGAGTTAAACTATCTCGTAATGCAATTGTTTTTGTTTTTAAAAGTTTCATTATCTCTGGCCTTTAAATGTTAAATTAAAAATAATCCTGTCTTAAGCAGGAGCAAGTTATGCGTTGTGTATTTTCTGTTTGGAAAAGTTGAAGGTAGATATTCAACTCTTATTAGTGTGTTACTGTTACTGATGGATCCCATTGAAAGTATCCAAACAGCGTTTGGTTTCCATTTTGTGGACGGTTATATATTGCAAACCGTATTAAGTATTTTTCCGAGCCTTTAGATTTAATAGTACTCTCCATAAACCAAAAATATTGATCGTTAATAATTGCCGGAAAAGGAGTTTCATCGTCATGCGGCACGGCAGAGCCTTTGGTGTATGCGGTAAATGAGGGTGTTTTTAAGATTTTGTCGCCGGAAAAATGCACAATGCCATATACCATAACGCTGTTATCAAAGTTATTTGTTTCTGATACTCCAGTCCAGCGAATGCCATCTCCCACTGTGGCTTTGATAACCAAGTCCCCCGTACCGGTTCCTGTTATTGTATTTGCATCCGTTGCAACAAAATAAAAATACTTTGTATCATTTACCAAGGTTGGATTGAGCTGTAGTTGACTCGGATTCGGAAATGCTTTTATTAGCGCATCCGAGTCTACAATCATGGTGATGTAAACATAGCTGGCTGATGATTTTGCCAAAATTGAGTTGTTCATATTTTTCTCTGAAAATTAAAAATAGGGGCAAGCTTAAATAACGAACTAGGGTTCGTTAGGTGCATATTAAGGTCTAACGCGTTATATCATGATCTTGAAATCCATAGCGTATTAAGAAATGCGCATAAAATAACTTCACCAGTTAAGATCTGGTAGGTTTTTAAAACCTGCCAAGTCTGGGGATAGTGGCGATGCTATTTGCAAAAGTTATTTCATGCACATTCCTAAGGAATAGTCGTTGTTTGGAGCAATTTTTTGTATTTTATATCTTCGCAAGCCGTTTCTTGAGAGTCTGTCGAAGCCCGTTATGAGTTTTTCAGCTGCTCTCAGGAGAGTCATTGTCGAATGGGATGAGCGGATTTACGTTGAGTTAAACTATTTTTATACAACATATCGGTACTGACTGAGTACTAGCGTTATGCATCGTCAGACTTGCGTTTCGCTATTATGCTTGGACAACTCTTCTTGCAATACCTGTACGGCGCCGCTGATGCGAAGCAAGGAATCCATCATGTTTTGCCGTTTTGCATCATGTTCATTCAATATGTTCTGGCCGCGTTCCAGTTCTTCTTTGAGTTCTTTCAAGCGGTGTTCCAATTGCTCCTTCATTAAATATCCTCTTTAGAAATAGATAGTCGTCAATAGATCGTTAAAACATTTAGCAGTGCTTAAAAAAGGAAAGGGGCTATCAATTGGTATGTTGATGCCCCCTAAGAACGACCGGTTAATCTCTATAATAAAGTTGTCCTGTAGCCGTGTTTATGACCACGTTATCATAATTGCCGCCCGCTGGAGCCGGCTGTAAGCCGCTAATGGCAAGTCCTGCCCCCGGCATGGTCAAAGGGCCTGTTATCGTAAGAGTTCCTTTTAAGGTGGTATTTCCTTTTAGGGTGGTATTTCCTGTAACAACCAGATCGCCGTTAACATTAAGAATATCCCATATGGAAACGCTACGTTGGAGATAAGACCCCGTTATAGGTGAAGCAGATCGGTTGCCGACAATCATCAGGGTTTTATAGTTAGTGGTATCGTTGCAAATTGCCGCCTGATTGGTGGTTTTATCAGGGAAGCCAGTCCACGTACTTGAAAAGAGTAATGGATTAGTATCTGCAAGCAGTTCAGTATTATCATTAAGTATATTGGTTGTGGTCATTTTATTTCTCTCTATATAAAAATTGGGTATTCCCTCAATCATGGCAACCTGACATTGAGTTTAACGGAAACCTTATTACATGCAGCGGAACGGCACTATGCTGCCCCGTTGTTTAAATAGCAGAATTAAGGTCAAACTCGATTGAGCGGGTTATTGTCGAGCGTTCGGCGGGAAGATGGTCTTGCCTTTTGGTAAAAAATCACCAAGGTTCCGGCCCGATTTATTCACGCATTCAGTCCTCTCATGCAAGGGGGCTTGTTGCCGCCATGATTCAAATGCGACACATGAAATTTATTTGTGGTGTTGCAGTTGCATTCGACGGCGGCGGCACTGTAAAGCAAAAAAACTTTAATAAATAGAAGCTTAAGCTTACTTGTGTGTAGGTATATGCTTGCTTTCTGGTAACTCTTTGTTTTAAAAAATAAATGTGGAAAATATTAGTTATCGGGATTGAAAGAAAAGGATTTTTTTCGATAAAAAAGGTCGGATTCTAGAATAGGATTCCGCATTCCCTGACAAGGCTTATTTATTCGCAGTGTCGATTGACAGTGCTTTCAACCATGCCATAGCCGGCCATTTTCTGAATGGTGCTTACGATTTTTTTAAGGCAGGTTTTTCGGTGATATTCATTCCATGTATGCGATTAGCATTAGTCTGCCGGCGGCGTAATTTTGTGCGGTCTAATGTGAAAAATAAGGTTAGTTTTGGTATTCCAACATATTGGGTATTCGTTTCTGTAGAATCGGTTTTTTGTATAAAGCCGAGCCGGTTGATACCGGCTTATTTTTTCAAGTATAGCTATCCAGAACTATTTTATCCCTGCTACTATCAGGCTTAGTAAGCGATGCAGCCCGGAACTCTTTCCGGGAAGCGTCTTAACATTCATCAAAGAGGGAGTTATGAACAAACAATTACTATGCGCCGCATTAGTGTGGCTACCGGTTTTTGCTAGCAGTGCCGAGACCAAGGTGTCAGAGCATGTGCTGGGGAATGGGTTAAAAGTGCTGGTTAAGGAGGATCACCGGTCTCCGATTGCAGTGTCCCAAGTCTGGTACAAGGTCGGTTCGAGTTACGAGCCGGGCGGGATTAGCGGTATTTCCCATATGCTTGAACATATGATGTTTAAAGGCACCGATAAACACGCTCCGGGCGAGTTCTCCCGCATCATCGCCGAAAACGGCGGCGAGGAGAATGCTTTTACCGGTACCGATTACACGGCGTATTTTCAAACCATGGAAGCGTCCAGGCTGGCGGTCAGTTTTGAGCTGGAAGCCGACCGGATGCGCAATCTGCATCTATTGCCCGATGAGCTGAAAAAGGAGTTGCAGGTCGTCACCGAAGAGCGGCGGATGCGCACTGACGATAATCCGCAGGCAAAAATGCAGGAGCATTTTAATGCGATGGCTTATACCAACAGTCCCTATAAAAATCCTGTGATCGGTTGGCCTTCGGACATTGAAAATTATAATGTTGAAGATCTTCAAGCCTGGTATCAACGTTGGTATGCGCCCAATAATGCAACGCTGGTCGTCGTGGGCGACGTGCAACCCAAGGCGGTTTTTGCGCTGGCGGAGAAATACTTTGGCCCGCTTAAGCCGAGTGAGTTAAAAACGATCAAACCGCAGACCGAAGTCGAACAGCTGGGGGTTCGGAAGATGACCGTTAAGTTGCCGGCCAAACTGCCTTATCTGCTGATGGGCTATAAAGTGCCGGTATTGAAGACAGCAGGACAGGAGTCGGAAGCTTATGCGTTGGAAGTTTTGGCCGGTGTGTTGGACGGAGGCAGCAGCGCCAGATTGGAATCGGGATTGGTGCGCGGCAAGCAAATAGCCGTTTCTGTCGGTGCAAGTTATGGCTTGCATTCAAGATTATCGGAATTGTTTAGCTTGGAAGCGACGCCGGCGGAGGGCAAGACTGTTTGGGATTTGGAAAGCGCGTTAAAGGATGAGATTGCCAAGTTGCAAATCAATTTGATCGATAACGATGAATTGCAGCGCATTAAGGCGCAGGTTTTAGCCAAGGCGGTTTATGAGCGCGATTCCGGCTTTTATCAGGCCATGCAGTTAGGCACGCTGGAGACAGTCGGCTTGGGCTGGAAAAAAGTCGATGAATATGTCGATAAGGTCAATCAGGTGACAGCAGAGCAGGTTCGCGATGTGGCGCGCAAGTATTTAATCGAAGATAAATTGAGTGTCGCTTATTTGGAACCTTTGCCTATCACCGGGCACATTACCGAGACCAAGACCGAAAAAGGAGTTAGATAATGCGTATTCATTTGTTAAGTTTTATACCCAAAGGGCATAAGTTTCGTTTGGGCAGACAAGCTGCTCATCTCAGCTTTATGTTGATTGCTTGGGCGGCGGTTTTTTGCAATCCGGCGCAGGCCGCGGCAAAAATCGAGCATTGGCAAACGCCGCAAGGTAGCCGGGTTTATTATGTACATACCGAAGGCTTGCCGATGGTGGACATACAGGTTGCTTTCGATGCAGGCAGCGCACGCGACGGCAGCAAGTTCGGTTTGTCGGCATTAACGTCGGCATTGCTCGATACCGGGGCAGGGCAGTGGAATGCGGATCAAATTGCCCAGCGTTTTGAGAGCGTCGGCGCGCAATTCGGCGCCAATATCTCTAACGATATGGCTTCCGCTTCGTTGCGCACTTTAACGGATAAGCCTTTATTCGATAAGGCGCTGGAGACGATGCAGGTCATCTTGACCAGCCCGAGTTTTAATGAAGCCGATTTTCAACGTGAAAAAAACCGGACGCTGGCCGGTTTAAAGCAGCAGGAAGAATCGCCTGGCGAGTTAGCCGGCATTGCTTTTTATAAGGCCTTGTATGGCGATCACCCTTACGGACATCCCGCTCCCGGTTCGATCGCCACGGTGTCCGCTTTTGAAGTCGCGGATCTGCGCGGTTTTTATCAAAAATATTATGTGGCCGCCAATGCGATGGTGGTGATTGTCGGCGACTTGTCCCGGCAACAGGCGGAGCAAACTGCGGAGAAACTGGTAGGCGGTTTGCAGACCGGCCAAAAGCCGGAACCTTTGCCGGAAGTGGCGATGCCGGTTAAAGCAGGCTTGCAGCATATTGAATTTCCTTCCTCGCAAACTCATGTGTTGGTTGGAATGCCCGGTACTTACCGTAAAGATCCTGACTATTTTAATTTGTATGTCGGTAACCATATTCTGGGTGGCGGCATGTTGGTATCCAAACTTTTTAATGAAGTCAGGGAAAAACGCGGACTGGCGTATAGCGCGAGCAGCTCTTTTGCCCCAATGTTCAGGAAAGGGCCGTTTGCGATCAGCTTGCAAACGCGAAACGATCAAACCGGGCAAGCGCTGGCTGTGGTCAATAAAACCTTGGCCGATTTTATTGCCCAAGGGCCTACGGAAGCCGAGCTGAGCGCCGCCAAGAAGAACATTACCGGCGGTTTTGCGATGCGTTTCGATACCAATAAAAAATTGGCCAGTTATGTGTCGATGATCGGCTTTTATGAAATGCCGCTGGATTATCTGGATACTTTCCAGCAAAACGTTGAAAAGGTGACGGTAGCATCGATAAAAGATGCTTTTAAACGCCGCGTCGATCCGCAGTTAATGCAAACCATCACTGTCGGCGGGAGCGCTAACAAGAGTGAAAAATAAGTTAAGGATTATCGGCGGGGACTGGCGCAGCCGGCAATTAAGTTTTATCGATGCGCCGGGTTTAAGGCCAACACCGGCAAGAGTCAGGGAAACGTTGTTTAACTGGTTGCAGTATGAAATTGTCGGTAAGCAGTGTCTGGATTTGTATGCGGGAAGCGGCGCTTTGGGTTTTGAAGCCGCTTCCAGGGGCGCCAAGTCGGTTGTCCAGGTGGAAAATAATGCCCAGGCTTGCCGTTGTTTAAAGGACAATGCGCTTGTGCTGTCTGCCGCCGACCGGGTAAAGGTTGTGCAAAGCGATGTATCGCGCTACCTGGCCGGCGATGCGCAAGCTTTTGATGTGGTGTTTCTCGATCCGCCGTTCGGCATGGATTTAGCGGTTCAAACCTGTAGGCAATTGGAAGAAAGCGGCTGGCTGGCTAAACATGCCAAGATTTATGTTGAAACCGAACGGCATCTTGATTTTCTAGGCATGCCCGAAAACTGGCGGCAACTGAAAAGCAAAAGCGCCGGCGAAGTCGGCTATCATTTGTTTGAGCGGGTTAAATAATGGCTACGTTCGGCATATCCGTCAAGCGTTAGCTATTGAAGAGCAGGCGAAAGGCGAAAAGATCGGACTCCAGCATAATGTCCGATCTTAGCCTTTCGTCTTTAATACTAAATGAGTATTTAAAAACCGGCTCTTAGTATAGAATTGCCGCTTTTTTTGAAAATCACAGACCATGCAAATCACCGCGATTTATCCGGGTACCTTTGATCCCATCACCAACGGACATTTGGATCTGATTGCCAGAGGGTCCAGGCTTTACCACAAAGTGGTTGTCGCCGTGGCTGTTAACAGAGGCAAGGCCCCGCTATTTTCCCTGGACGAACGGGTCGATTTGGTTAGGGCTGTGACCTCGGAGTTTCCCAATGTGTCGGTGATCGGCTTTGACAACTTGCTGGTTGAGTGTGCCAAACAACAGGGCGCTCATGTGATTTTGCGGGGATTGCGGGCTGTATCCGATTTTGAATATGAGTTTCAGTTGGCAGGAATGAATCGACGTTTGGCGCCGGATTTGGAAACGGTATTTCTGACTCCTGCCGAACAATATGAATTTATTTCCTCGAGCATGATCAGGGAAATCGCGCAGTTGAACGGCGATGTGTCTTGTTTTGTTCCTGATCTCGTTCATCAACGTTTAATTAATAAATTCAGGGAGAGTAAAGCATGACCCTGGTGATTGATGAGGATAAATGCGCGCGATGCGGGGTTTGTGAGCCTGAGTGTCCGCATCAGGCTATCTTTCAGACCGAAGATGCTTATGCCATTGATCCTGTATTATGTACCGAATGCGAGGAACGCTATGGTGAACCTCTATGTGAAGCGGTTTGCACCAATGATGGTATCCACAAAAGTAAAGATAGTTTGTTTAAGAAGTGTTTGAGTTTATTTGGTTGAACAGCTTTACCGTTCACCAAGATATTGTAGTGTGTTTGTATTGTATTGGAGTTTATATGGCCCTTATTATTAATGAAGAATGTATCAATTGTGATGTCTGCGAACCGGAATGCCCGAATGGTGCGATTTCCCAAGGCGAGGATATTTATATTATCAACCCTGCATTGTGTACCGAATGCGTAGGGCATCATGATTTGCCGCAATGCATGGATGTTTGTCCGGTCGATGCTATACATAAAGACCCCGAGCATGATGAGGACAAGGAAGGTTTGTATCAGAAGTACCTGAAGTTGGTCGGCTAAACGCTTTGTCCGTAGGGTGCGCCGTGCGCACCGTTTACAGTGCGAGATTCGAAAGATAGGCACGGATGACGCTGAATTAGACGGATTTACACGGGTTTTACATCGTGTTTATCAGTCAAATCCGTGTCATCGGTGTTCTATGTTGCTTAGGGCGTTAACCAGCACAAACTTTCTGTTGTCGTTCCAACCGGTTTGTATTCCGCTCCGACCCATCCTGAATAGGTCGATTCTTCAATGACTGAAAATATCCGCTCGAAATCAACCTGACCGGTACCGGGTTGCCTGCGTCCGGGGCAATCGGCAAACTGGATATGGCCGATTTTATCGGCTTGTTCGGTAATAAATCGCTCAGGTTTTTCATTCATCATTTGCATATGATAAATATCGTACTGCATAAACAGCCCAGGCCGGTTAAGTTGGTCCAGCACGCTGAGCATCTGCGCTCCGCTATGAACGATAAATCCCGGCATATCGCGAGTATTGATAGCCTCGAATACCGTTTTAATGCCTAAAGGCGAAAAGGCTTCGACGGCGAAACACAGGTTTTCGTTGAAGGTTTCCAGGTATTGCTCCAGCCGGCTGTTATTTAGGCAGCGCCCCGGTAGGACGTTGATCGCTTCCGGTTTTAACAGCTGTGCATATTCGATAGTCTGAGCAACGGCTTGTTTAAATTGATCGCGTTTTTCAGGCACACAGGCAAGCCCTTCGCCGCCTTGCAATAAATCGGCTGCTTCTACATTAAACAAAACCAGTTTTAAGCCGTATTCGTCCAATTGGTCTTTTATCGCGGCTGCGCTCAGCTCATAAGGAAACTGAATTTCAACGGCATTAAAACCGGCTTGTCTGGCGGCCTTGAAGCGGTCGATAAGCGCAACTTCGGTAAACAGCAGGCTCAGGTTGGCGGTAAATTTAAGCATCGGTTTTTGTGTAGAGTTTGATTAAGGTGGAAGGATCTTGTTCAAGATAACCGTGGCTGCCGTGCAATTGCATCAATTGCGAGGCCAAAGCGGACATAGGGATGGCATTGCCTTGCTTGGCGGATAAATCCACCGCCATGTTCAAATCTTTTAGCAGGGTCTTGACCCGCCATTTGACCGGTTCAAAAGTTTCGGTCGCCATTTCGGGGGCGACGATTTGCAAGGGCTTGGAGTCGGCAAAACCGCCTGCCAAAGCTACGGGTATTTGCCCGGCATCAACACCGGCCTGTTTCGCCAGCGCCATCATTTCGGCGATAACCAGCACATTGCAGCTGACAATCATCTGGTTGCAGATCTTGGTAATCTGGCCGCTGCCGACTTCACCCATGTGGGTCAGTTGTTTATACAGCGGCGCCAACACGATCCGGGCGATTTCGATGTTTTTCGCACTGCCGCCCGCCATAATCGCCAGATTGCCTTGTTCTGCACCGGCAACGCCGCCGGAAACCGGCGCATCGACCCAGCCCATCGCGCATTTTTCATGCAGCAGCGCTGCTAATTGCCGGGTGTTTTCCGGGTGGATGCTGGATAAATCAATCAGCAACTTGCCTGCCGCACCGCACGCTAAAATATCGTTGCGCACAACCGAGTCTACGACGGCGGTATCGGCCAGGCACAGGATAATCACTTCGGATGCCCGGACTAATTCGGCGACGGAAGCGCAGGTCTTGGCGCCTGCTTCAACGACAGGCTGGAGCTTTTCAGGGCTGCGGTTCCAGACATTGACGCTAAAGCCCGCATCAAGCAAGCGTAAGCTCATCGGTTTGCCCATCAGGCCGATACCGATGAAACCGAGGGTGGTTTTTTTATCTGACATAATTTTATGGCGGGTTAATATTCAAAATGAAATGCCGTGCGGCGTTATCGGATAGCCGAATTCCCTTAGTAGGCGGCTTTAACTGTAAATTCTACGATATAATGCTGCGATTGTGGCTTAAGTCAGGTCACCTGGATCTATTTTTAATATAAACCCTTGCTGCATTTGGTCGGCAAGTTTAATCGAGAGGAAGTTGGCGTGGCAAAGGCTAGTGATTTAAAAAGGGGCATGGTGGTTGAGATAAACGGCATACCGCATGCGGTTAAGCAAGTCGATGCTAAAAGTCCATCGTCGCGCGGCGCGTCAACCTTGTACAAAATACGTTTCACCAATCTTAAAACCGGCCAGAAATTGGATGAGTCGTTAAAAGGCGATGATTTTTTTAAGGATGCCGATCTGGTACGGGCCAAGGTGCAGTTTTCTTATGTCGACGGGGATAATTATATCTTCATGAATATGGAAGATTACACCCAGTACAGTTTGAGCAGTGAAGATTTGGAAGATCAAATCGATTACCTGACCGAAGGGCTTGAAGGCATTGTTGCGTTGTTGGTAGACGACGCGGTTCTGGGTATTGAATTGCCAAGCTCGGTGGTACTGGCGATAGTGGAAACGGCGCCGGCGATTAAAGGAGCGACCGCATCAGGGCGCACCAAAACCGCCAGGGTGACCACCGGCTTGGAGGTTCAGGTGCCGGAATACCTGGAGACTGATGAGTTGATCAAGATCAATACCGAGACCGGGAAATTCATGTCTCGCGCTTAAACCATACCTGCTCAGAATCCGATAACTTAAAATTTATTCAATAATAGGACACGGATGCCAAAAGTAGGCGCCTCTAGGCGACACTGATTAGACGGATTTAAACGGATTTTAATTTAAGTTTTATCAGTCGAATCCGTGTCATCCGTATCCTATTTTCTAACCGCTGAAACTCATGACTACCCGATTAACCGTTGCCCAAGGCGAATTTGAGCTGAACCGCTTGCCGAAACGGCCACGAGAGCTGCTGCGCGCTTGGGATGCGGCGGATGAATATCTGCTCGATACGTTTGCTGCACAGCTAAAACTGCGTGAGGGCGCGCGGGTTTTGATAGTGAATGACAGTTTCGGCGCGTTGGCTGTGGCGCTGAATGCTTTTCGGCCCTATGCAATATCGGATTCCTATCTGTCGCAGCAGGCGACACGGCTCAACCTCGCCGCAAACGGCTTGCCTGAACATAGCGTCAACTTGCTGAGCAGCCTTGATACTCTGGAAGGGGGATTCGACCTGGTGCTGATCAAGGTACCGAAGACCCTGGCGTTATTGGAAGACGAACTGATACGCCTGCATCCGCATTTAACGCCTTCAACCCAGGTCATTGTCGCGGGCATGATCAAAACCCTGCCGCCTTCGGTTTGGAAGCTGTTGGAGCGATTGGTCGGGCCGACGACAACCTCGCTGGCAAGAAAAAAAGCGCGGCTGATTTTTGCCTCGCCCGATGCCGGACTGGTCATTCCGCCCAGCCCTTATCCGGTTTGTTACCGGCTTGAAAATACTGATTACCTGATCGGCAATCACGCCAATGTGTTTTCGCGCGACAGCCTTGATATTGGTACGCGCTTTTTCCTGCAACATCTTCCTTCCCGGCAGGACGCTTGCGACATTATCGATCTGGGTTGCGGTAACGGACTGGTCGGTTTAATTGCCGCCGAGCGCTGTCCGGCGGCGACTGTGCATTTTATCGATGAGTCTTTTATGGCAGTTGCTTCGGCCAAGGATAATTTTCAGCGCGCATTTGATAAGCAGCGCGAAGCGGTTTTTCATGTCGGCGATGGATTGATAGAGATTGAATCGGAATCGGCCGACCTGATTCTGTGCAATCCGCCGTTCCACCAGCAAAATACGGTAGGCGACCAGATTGCCGTCAGCTTATTCAAACAGTCGCGCAGGGTATTGCGTAAAGGCGGTGAGTTATGGGTGATCGGTAATCGGCATCTGGATTACCACAACTATCTTAACCGGCTTTTTGGCGGGCATTCGGTTGTTGCCTCCAACTCGAAATTCGTTATCTTGAGGTCGCGATTGTCGGGTTAAACGCAGGGTACAGGTGAAATTCAGGCAAAAAAAACTCCCGGTGCGTGAGCTTCGGGAGAGAGGAATCAAACAGGAGAGATGCTGTTTGAGGGTAGGAGTTACCAGAAGGGGTAAACTTAGCCAAGCAATCTGCGACTCATCACTATATTGCTGAATATCGCAGCGGTTGCAAACATGATCGTTGAAATAATGAATTCACCGGAAAGAAAACCCAAAATACCAGCGAAAAATATCAGGCCTATTAAAATATCTCTTTGAAAATCGGTCATTTTAAAGCTCCTTTGCTATTTTATGGGCAAGAAATAATTAACGTTGGCTATAATATACATAGCTACGTATAGGTTGACAATATTAGTAATTATTGATTGATAGTTTCCGGGATGGAAATAGTCGGTTTTTCAGGCTTTGCTGTTTTATCGTTAAGGAACACGCATGAAATAACTTGAGCAAATTTTATTTTTAAACCATGAAGGACATGAAGAGCATGAAGGATTGAAGTCTTCATGTCCTTCATGCTCTTTATGGTGATTGCTTAAAGCTGAGTTGAGCAGCTCGTCTGCTCAAACGAAACTTATGCCCTTTGGGTATAAATTAATTTATGCATGTTTCTAAATGTGGAAAGTTAGCCTGAGATTATTTAGCCAATAGGCAAGATTTGAACGGTGTTTCATGCCGAATGTTCTGTGCAGCAAGCTTTGAATTCGGCGGCTTTAGATAATTATGAATTTCTGTTTTCAAGTGAAAACAACCCAAACTATTCAATACAGCTTTGTGACTACAAAGCGCGAGACGAGGATATGCAGAAAAGAGAATACCAGCTAAAGCCAGGAAGTCCTTATCCTTCCGGCTCCAGAGCTAAAAACAAAGGGGTTAATTTTTCCATTTTCAGCCGTTATGCAACCTATGTAGAACTTTTACTTTTTCATACGGCGGACTGCGAGGAACCTTTTCAAACCATCGTGTTGCAGGAAGACGTTAACCGCACCTTTTTCTCCTGGCATGTCTATGTAGCCGGGTTGCCGGTTGGCACATGGTATACCTGGCGCATGGATGGGCCTAATCAAGTTCGTGAAGCCGGATTGCATTTTGATAAAGACAAACACCTGATCGATCCCTGGGTGCGCGCAGTCAGCCACAAGCGATGGAACCGTAAGGCGGCCTGTATGCCGGGCGACAATAAGCTGACCGCGATGCGCTGCGTTGTCGTTGATGATCGTTATGATTGGGAAGGCGATGTGCCGCTACGCATTCGTAGCGAAAGGGCTATTGTTTACGAGTTGCATGTAGGCGGCTTTACCCGGCATCCTTCTTCGAAGGTGGCTAATCCAGGCACTTTTGCCGGATTGATCGAAAAAATCCCTTACCTGCAAAAACTCGGCATTACCCACGTTGAACTATTGCCGGTCATGGCTTTCGATGAGCAGGATGTGCCTCGATATACGGCCGATTTGGGCCTGAAAAACTACTGGGGTTACAGCACTCACAGTTTTTTCAGTCCGCATCCGGGCTATTGCGTTACTCCCGAACAGGGAACGCATGTGCAGGAGTTTCGGGACCTGGTCAAAGCGTTGCACCGTGCCGGCATGGGCGTCATTATGGATGTCGTGTTTAACCATACCTCAGAGGCCGGTGCGGATGGCCCTATCATTAATTTCAGGGGCATCGGGGATGATATTTTTTATCATCACGACAAGTTTAATAAAAGCATTCTTCACGACTACACCGGTTGCGGCAATACGGTAAACGCTAATCATCCCCTGGTTTCGAACTTCATTATCAACTGCCTGGAGTATTGGGTCAGGGAAATGCATGTCGATGGTTTCCGGTTTGACCTGGCCAGCGCATTGGCGCGCGGGGAGGATGGCGAAGTGCTCCAAGATCCGCCTTTGCTTTGGGGGATTGAGCTTTCAGAGCAGTTAGCTAAAACCAAGCTGATTGCCGAAGCCTGGGATGCGGCAGGGCTGTATCAAGTCGGCAGTTTCCCCGGTTATCGCTGGGCTGAATGGAATGGCAGATACCGTGATGTTATCCGGCGGTTCGTGCGCGGCGATAAAGGCCTGATCAACGAGCTTGCAACCCGTCTTTGCGGTAGTAACGACTTGTATGAACACAAAGGCCGGTTGCCTATCAACAGCATTAATTTTGTCACTTGTCATGACGGTTTCACGTTATACGATTTGTTCAGTTACAACGAAAAACATAATTATGCTAACGGCGAACATAACCAGGACGGCTGTAACAATAATTTAAGCTTCAATTGCGGCATTGAAGGAGAAACCAGGGATTCGGGCATTCTGGCGTTGCGCCGGCAACAAATGAAAAATGTTTTCGCGATGTTGTTGCTCAGCCATGGCGTTCCGATGCTGCTTGCCGGCGACGAATTATTAAACAGCCAGCACGGCAATAACAATTGCTATTGCCAGGATAACGAACTGTCCTGGATAGACTGGGATATGAGCAAGCAAAATGCCGATATGCTGCGTTTTGTCCAGCTTATGATCGCGTTGCGGAAAAGACATCCATCCATTATGCGTCGGCGTTTTTTGACTGGAAAACCCGCCAATGGCCGGGGCATAGCCGAAATTCAATGGCACGGCATTGAACTCAACAAGCCGTTATGGGGTGATTTCGAAGCCAGGGTGTTGGCTTTTACGCTGGCGGGCGTTGACAGTGAGGAATCCGACTTGCATGTGGTGATGAACATGTCGGATCAGCAGGTTACCATTGAATTGCCGCTTATTCTCGGTCGAGCATGGTGCTTGGCTTTGGACACATCATTGAAAGCACCGCAGGATATTGTGCCTCTACAGGATCAAAAAGCGGTAAGCGAAAATTTCTATCAGGTAGATACCCGGACCGTCGTAGTCTTTGAGAATAGGCATCGTTGAATAATTATTAGACAGGACAAGGACGGCATTCAGCCTGAACGGCCGCGTTATGTCGGCACCGCACCGTAAGAGACAAACAAAAATGATCAGCGACAGCCAAAAAATACAAATAGCCAAAAGATTTGCAGAGTTGCACCCAACGCCATGTGCCGCGTGGACGCCCGATGAGGATTATTCCTCAGATGACGAGCGTTACTTGGCGGTTTACGACAACCTTATTCATGGCGTTTACGGCGATTGCTATGGGCTTAACGCCGAATATGACGAAGACGATAACTTGATACAAGAAGCAACGGAATTTGAAGTTGCGGTTGAAGGATTTGAATCGAAAGGGGAAAAACCTGAAGTATTCTTTTTTGAACTAACCAGTGAGTTGACGGGGATAGGGAAATTTATTGAAGAGCATGGTAGGCATGGGGATTGGTAGGATTGCCTATGCGCGCTGAGTCGAAACGAAACAACGGCCCGCCAATCATTACGTAATATTAAAAATAATCATACAAAGTAAATATATTGGTTGGGTTCAGAAAGCGGGATCTTGCGGGCAGTTCGATTACCACAGCCGTTCAATAGCGTAAGCTGAAAGCTGTTGATCGGCGCTTAGCAGCGGTATTTGATTAACCATCGCTTGAGCAACAAGCAGCCGGTCAAACGGATCTTTGTGGTGCCACGGTAAGTCTTGCAATATCAGTGCGTGGGCCATGGATACCGGTAATTCGGTTAGCGCATTGGCTTGAATGCGATTGGCGATAAATTCATTGGGCGGCTCTGTCAGGTGGAGCTTTCCCAAGCTATATTTCACGGCTATTTCAAATCCGGTTACCGCACTGAGTAGCAGTTCATTGTCAGCATCCAGAAAAATTTCTTTGGCTAGTTTCGATAGCTTTGGATCATCGGTAACGAGCCAGATAAAGGCACAGGTATCCAGCAAAACCTTCATTCAAAATATTCCATGAAATCTTCCGGCAACTGATCGAAATCCGGCATTATTTCCACCATGCCTTTAGCCTCGCCCAGACGGCGTTTGACTGGTTTTTCCCGATAGGCAACCAGCCGCGCGATGGGTTTATTAGCCCGTGCGATAATGATTTCATCCCCGTCTTCTACCTGTTGAAGTAATTGGGATAGCCGGGTTTTAGCTTCGTGGATGTTAATGGTTTGTTTCATGGGGTTTTACCTTAGCTAATTATTTAGCTAGATTGTAACAGGTTTTTGTGTTTTACAATTCGGGCCATTTAAATTCCAGGCGGTTAGCGAGGGTTTGCATCCAGTTGGGTAGCCGGCTTTGTTTTGGTTGGTGGAATTTATGCCAGTTATTTAGCCAGTCTTGCTGTAAAGCCGCTAATGGTTTTGATTTTTCACATCTAAAAGTTTCAATATGATGTAAATCGTATTGACCGTAAAGTCTCAATCCATCCCCGGCGCTTAGGCCGGGAGATGCTCTATTTTTTGATATACTAATTACAACTTATACCCAAAGGGCATAAGTTTCGTTTGAGCAGACAAACTGCTTAACTCAGCTTTAAACAAACAGGAGACCGTCCTTATGATTACTCTTGAACCTACTACAGAACAACGAATTCGTCAGGCCGCTACAGAATCAGGATTAACCATTCAGACATTCCTTGATCTGCTAATAGAGCGTTATATGTGCGACAAGCTGGATATAGAGCAAGCCGACCTTGCCTTATCGCAAGCCGGTGAAATCTCGCTTGATGAGCTCAAAGCCAAATATGACTTATAAAGTCATCCTTAAACCCCATGCTGAAAAGCAATTTGCCAGATTGCCCAAAGACATCCAGAAGCGTTTGTTCGCCGCTTTTCTAATTTTGGTTGAAAACCCGCGTCCTTATGGCTCGATCAAGCTTCAATCGTGTTAGGGTAGGGGATTACCGCATTGTTTAGGCGATAGATGACCAAATGTGTAGGTTGGGCTGAGGTACGAAGCCCAACATTTTTCGGCGCCGTTCCGTTGGGCTTCCTTGCGTCAGCCCAACCTAGGAGCCTGTCCGAGAACTAACATGCTTATCAGTCGACTTCAATATATAGTGTTTTTAAGCGCTTAAAGACGCCATATATGGTAAGCAAACAGCAGCGAATTAGTTAAACGTTAGTTCTCGGACAGCCTCCTAGGCACTACAGACTTAATTCTTCAGATGATGCCGAGCAGAGTTTAGCGTTTATCAGCCATCTATATCGCTCAGTATAGTATTAAGCTCTTTATTGTAGCCAGGAAGCGGCCAACGCTTGTGTAAGTCCTTTATGTCTATATGGGCAGCTAACCAATATACAAATAAAAGCACCGGTTGAGCAAAAAAAACATTAGATGGCGCACGACTTTTGGTTTTGATAGAAATGTATTTTTTACTATCAAGAAACTCAGCAATTTCGTTGGCTAAGCCATCGCGTATAGCTTCTCTGAATTCATCGAGTACTGCATAGTTGGTTTTGAGATCTGTTCGAAGTAAGTGGTCTGCGATTTTGTCCCTATAAAGCGAAGTAAGATCATCAAGAAGATCATTTCTTGGTTTATTGGCATCAGTAAGTAATTTCATAGTATTACAAAATAACTCATCTGTGGTCTCCATTAGTGCCATGCTTCTGGCAACTTGGCGTTCTGCCTTACTCGGAATCGGTCCCGCAGGCTTGTAGATGCTGTCGTGTACTAACTCAGCATAAGCATGTTGTAATAATGTTCGAATCTGCACTTCACAGCATATATCTGTTGTTATTAAACACCCTTCAACTTCAATATCTTTCTTTGGACGGACTTCGTAATGCTGTGATTGGTAGTCAAAAAATTTTGGATTTTTTTTAATTTCATCCTGGTAATCTTTTGATACCACTCCAGTCCAGCACGGTTCCGATTCAATGATCTTACAAAGAGCTGCTATGTGATCAGACAATAACACAACAAAGCGAACGCCAACAAAATCGGTTATTTGATTTACAGGATCGTTGTAACCTTTTCTTGCGATCTTTCCAAGAGCGGAATTTATCTGTTTGATTCGTGGCGTTACGGGAAGCTTTATAAATATTTTGGCATCATCAGCCCCAATTTCAGCTACTAATGCTTGTTTTATTTTGCAAGAGACAAAATCACCCCATTTTCTAAACGACTCACCATTTGTTTCAAGGTAATTTTGAAAATCTTCAGTATTCATTAATCTAAACTTGTAATCCGGCCTTGGATTCTAACTACAGTGAATTCAGTATCGTCAGATGGCACGATCTGTACCAAGCTTTCGAATTGATCGGGCGGAGTTGAAATATATACACCGCTATTTAATGAAAGCTTCCGCCGTCTCCTTAATTTTGCGTGTATGTATTCATTATCTTTTGGAATTGCGTTTTGAGGGAATTTTTTTGCTTTCATAAATCCTTCGTATTGTTTACGAATATCATCAGGAAAGTGTTTTTCGCCAAAGTTAGCAACACTAATTGTTGCATCCTGGCTACGCAATTCTGCTCTTAGAGCTTCATGAAAATAAAATTTATTATCATCGTTAACCGGTGCTGTATCAATAAAAGTTTTTGTCAATTCAAAGAAATCTTGGGTTAATTTTTTTGCCGATGCTTGAATGCCCATTCCCAAAAAGTTTATGTAGAAGTATCCCGCTGCTTTACGTGTCTCTGTTGATGTCATTAGATGATCAAACAAAAAGGCCTGGAAGTTACCCGGCAAATATCCATCAGAGCCGACGGGTTTACTGAACAGTTCAGTTAAAAAACCAATTTTGTAGAGCCGTTGAGTATTGGTAAGGAGCAAGGTTTCAAGATATTTCATGTTAACTTGATTATTTTGCTCATCAGCTACAAAACCATCTTGTATTTCAGCTTTAATTGCAGCGATAAATGGTAAGGAGTCATTGCCAACTCGTCCAGCAATAATGGTTAGTACACCGCCGGGGGTGTTAGTGGATAATTGAGCCATGTTCAGCTTATGGGCTAAGCTCTCGGATAATTTTATAAAAGTTAGTTCATCCGCATGAAGCATGGTGGCAGTTTTTTGAAAAAAACTGTCACTGTCTATTTGTTCAATTGACATTTCAATGCCATGAGACCTATTGCCTAATGCTTTGGTAATCCGCAATTGAAGCGCATCTAATGCCTTCTGCTCGAATTTGATTAAATTGCTACTGATTATGGGGGCAACTAACTGCTTATCCGGAGTATGAGGATAAATTTTATGGGCAATGATGCGTTCAATTATTATTCCTTCAAATTTGAAACTAACGTTTTTTGGAGCATCAGACATTATTATTTCCTTGGGGTAAAATTTCGTTAATTTTAAGCATGCAAGGTTGGGGGAGATATAAAACCCAGCACTTTGTGGCGCGGTTTGTTGATATATGGTTTGGTGTGATTTTCCTCCTATTCGTAACTGGCGGTTACTTCTAGTGAAAGCAGGTTTCTAAGTGGGGCGAGGTAGCAATATTCAGAGTTAAATGTTTGAATTAACTGAGTTATCAACAACGGCTCATTACTTATAGCTCCATACTTGAGAACATAAAAGTCTTGGTTTTTACATTATTTTATTCATTCTACCGCACTTCTTACGCCGACAAAAACAGCAACAACGGATTATCAGGAGCCGCCTCGAAACCGAAACGTAAGTAGTAACCCGCCGCCTGTTCATCCATAGCATCGACGAACAAACCGATACCGCCTGCTTCAGTATAGATTCGCCGCGCACGGGTCAGGGCATCGACTAGCAGCAACTCGCCAAGACCTTTGCGATGATAGTGTTGATCGACTGCCAAACGTCCCAGCCGTACACCTGGAATACGCCGCGGCAGCTTCTTGCGGCTTGCTTCGGGCAGGTGGTGGTTTTCAAGCTCGGCGAGCGTTAACGCATAATAGCCGCAGATGCGCTCCGGCGCTTGTTCACTGGTCGCAACAAAAGTCTTCGATAAACCTTTTTCCTGGTGCTGACGGGCGATTCGTAGCAGCCAGTCGTTCAGTTCCTGACGGCCGCAGTCAAAGTTTTGCCTGTCATGGCTCCCAGTTAAAGGTTGTATCTGCATCGTCTCGCTTTGCCTTATCGTAGCGCTTCATAGCCGCTTCTAATTTGGAATTGGGTTCGGGCGGATTTTCTATCAGGTCGAGCAGCCAGCTCCAGTCTCGCGGAGATAGCCGGATGACTTCCTCCCTCTCGATAACAACTTGAGCTTCTTTCAGTGCCGACTGCACCAGAAATTGGTTAACCGTAGAACCCGTCAGTTCGGCGGCGCGGCATAATGTTTCATAGACTTCATGAGGTACGCGAGCACCGATACGGTCTTGTTTGACAATGGTGGTTCCCATTATCGCCTCCTACGTTGTATTGAGCGGAAAGTATATCGTTGTTGCCATTTTGGCGCCATCCAATTTCAATGGCAAAGAGGGCGGCTACTCGGCCTCGTAACCCAATATTTATCACTGGGTTACGTTAGTAAAAGACGCATCTAACCCAACTTTCGGGGGATTTACCCGTAAAGCTCTTCCACTACCAACGTCAAATCAACCGATTCCAACGTAACGCTCTGTTTTGCGCTGAAACTTTCACGCTGCCATTCGTTTCGGCGGCGGTAGATTTCCAGGTAGGGCGAGTCTTGAGACAGAAGAACATATTCTTGTAAACGTTCAATCGTTTGATAAGCCATGAGCTTTTCGGTGCGATCGGTTCGCTGGGTGGAATCGGACAGCACTTCCACAATCAAGCAAGGCTGCTCGTTGTAATAACGGTCGGTTTCTTCCTCGCAGGCGACTTGTACATCCGGGTAGTAAAAGCGCACGTCGCTGCCGCGTTGAATCCTCACTTTCATGTCGGATTGAAACGGCTCGCAACGGGTGCCTTGCAAATGCCGATCAAGGCGAGTCATCAGGCGGCGTACCACGCGGTTATGATCGCGGCTGGCCCCGGTCATGGCATAAACCAGTCCATTAACATACTCATGCCGGGTCTCGGTATTATTATCGTTTTCCAGCAACAGATACGCTTCGGGCGTGACTATTGGATCGGGCAATACAAATGCTGAATTAGCCATATTGACTCCTTATCAGGGACGATAATTCATTGACGGCGACTACGGCGCGTAATGCGTTTCAATATACCGTTGCACGATTTCCTGAAACTCTTCGGCAATCCGGTCGCCTTTTAGCGTAACGGTTTTTTCGCCGTCTTCATAAACCGGCGCTACCGGGGATTCGCCGGTGCCGGGCAGGCTGATGCCGATATTGGCGTTTTTGCTTTCGCCAGGACCGTTGACCACGCACCCCATGACCGCCACTTCCATGGTTTCAACGCCCGGATATTGGGTGCGCCAGACCGGCATTTGATCGCGTAAATAGCTTTGGATGTCCATCGCCAATTTTTGGAAATAATCGCTGGTGGTGCGGCCGCAACCGGGGCAGGAGATAACCATCGGGGTGAACGAACGAAAGCCCATGGTTTGCAGGATTTCCTGGCCGACGATGACTTCCTGGGTTCTGGATGCGCCGGGTTCCGGCGTCAGGGAAATACGGATGGTGTCGCCGATGCCTTGTTGCATTAACACCGATAGAGCGGCAGCGGATGAAACGATGCCTTTGGAGCCCATGCCCGCTTCGGTCAATCCCAGATGCAATGCGTAATCGCAACGGCTGGACAGGTCTTGGTAGATTTCGATCAGTTCCTGCACGTTGCTGATTTTGCAGGACAGGATGATTTTGTCTTTGCCCAGTCCAAGTTCCTCGGCTTTGGCGGCGCTTTCCAGCGCGGACAGCACGATGGCTTTGCGGGTGACGGCGGCCAAAGGCTCGGGCGTTGCCAAGCTTCTGTTTTCGTCGAGTAAACGGGTCAGCACCGATTGATCCAAGCTGCCGCCGTTGACGCCGATACGTACCGGTTTGTTGTATTGGCAGGCAAACTCGATCATTTGCTGGAATTGCGGGTCGCGGCTTTTGCCGCGGCCTACGTTGCCCGGATTGATTCGGTATTTGTCCAAAGCCTGGGCGCAGTCGGGGTATTTCTCCAGCAGCTTATGGCCGTTGAAATGAAAGTCGCCGACGATTGGCGTCGAGTTGCCTTTTTTATCCAACTGGTTGCGAATTTCGGCAACAGCCGCTGCCGCTTCTTCGGAATTGACCGTGATGCGGACCAGTTCGGAACCGGCCGCTGCCAGTTCGATGATCTGGTTAACGGTTGCGGTAATGTTGGCGGTGTCGGTATTGGTCATAGACTGGACAACAATAGGCGCGCCGCCGCCGACTTTAACGTCGCCGACTAAAACTTGATGGGTGATTTTTCTAAGGCTAATGGACATACTCAAAATCTTTTGGAAAAGGTTACAGTTATCTGGGAATGTTGTTAAATTATACGCCGATACAAGCTATTAAGTAGAGTTTAGTGTGAGGATAAATTATTTCTCCGATATACATTTGGAGTTCGGATTACTGAAAGCGCCGGATAATGACGCCGATATTATTATCGCTGCTGGCGACATCGGCGTCAGTACGCAAGGCGTGGACTGGCTGAAAACTCTGAATAAACCGGTTATTTATATCGCCGGTAATCACGAGTTTTATTCTTGCGACTATCAGCAAACGCTACAGTCGATCCGCGACCAATGCGCAGGCAGCAATGTCAGTTTTCTTGAGAACGACAGTTTTATATTTCAGGGCGTGCGCTTTTTGGGCTGTACGCTCTGGGCCGATTTATTTGTTGAGGGCGATAAAAAAGCGGAAGCTTTAGGCAAGACTTTAAACGATTTCAGGAGAATTCAATTCGGCGAAAAGTCTTTTGACGTGGCGCAGTTCAGCCGCTTGTATCAAAGTTCAAAGTCGTGGCTGGAACAGCAATTAGCCCAGCCGTTTTCCGGGAAAACTGTTGTTATAAGCCATCATGCGCCTTCTTTATGGAGCTGGAACGGTTCGACTTATGCGGCAAAAAAACTGGCTTATTGCAACGACTTGAAACCGTTGCTGCATGAATACGAGATTGCGGCCTGGATTCACGGCCATGTTCACAGCCAGATGGATTACCGGATAGCGGGTGCCAGGATATTATGTAATCCTAGAGGTTATGCCGGTATAAAGATCGCTTCGCGATTCGATCAGAATAGGGTGGTGGAGATTTAGGATACGGTTAAAAATCGATGCTACGCACCATCCATGAAAACATCAGCCGCAGGTTTGTCGCTCAGTGTAACCCTATTCACATCCTTTCGGCGGCTTCCAGGGCAGGCTCTCGTCGTTTGCACACGTGTCGGTGAGATACCGTCGCTCCGGCAGAGATGCCGGTTTTTGTACATCGTTATATACAAGCCAGGCGCTAGGCAGACCTTCCAGGTTTTTACAGGAGCCGCTCCCGGCGGCTCCAGCACTTCTGACCTCCATGGATGGAGGAAATGCCGAGGACTGCCGGGAGCAGTCTCGGCCGCCATCCATGGCAGTCGTAAAACCTGGAAGGTCTAACTGGCAACGTTCCGAATAGAATGAACGGTTTTTTTATCCACATTTACAACATTACAAATCAAACACCTCATGACAAAAATCAACATCCAACAAATGATGGCCGAGAGCGGCGTGGCGTTCGGCACCAGCGGCGCGCGCGGGCTGGTCAGCCAAATGACCGGTCAAGTTTGCGCCGCTTACACGCTGGCCTTTCTGCACGGTTTGGGCCTCGCGAAACCGGGGCAAAAAATCGCTTTGGGCATGGATTTGCGTCCGTCCAGCCCGGCCATCGTCCGCGCTTGTGCGGCCGGTATCCGCCAAGCCGGCTGCGAGGTTGATTTTTGCGGAATGCTGCCCACTCCGGCACTGGCTTTGTATTCCCTAAAGCAGGGCATTCCGGCAATCATGGTTACCGGCAGCCATATTCCGTTCGACCGCAACGGCATCAAGTTTTACCGGGCCGAAGGCGAAATCAGCAAAGCCGACGAAACGGCCATTAGCCAAGCCGAGATTGAGTTGCAGGCGATTGTCGACGATGCGCTATTGCCAAGCATTAATCCAGTCGCGTTGCAACAATACCAACAGCGCTACACCCGCCTGTTTGCCGCCGATTTATTGAGCGGTTGGCGAATCGGAATTTACGAACATTCCAGCGTTGCACGCGATTGCCTGCGTGATGTGTTGAGCGCTTTGGGTGCGGATGTCGTCGGTTTGGAGCGCACCGATACCTTTGTCCCTATCGATACCGAAGCGGTCAGCGAAGTAGATCGCCGCCGCGGACTAGCCTGGGCGGCTGAGCATCGTCTGGATGCGATTATCTCCACCGACGGCGACGGCGACCGGCCGCTGATCGCCGATGAGACCGGCAACTGGTTGCGCGGCGACATCGTCGGCTTGTTGTGCGCGCGCTTTTTGGGCGCTGACACGGTAGTCACGCCGGTAAGCTGCAATACTGCAATCGAGGCTTCCGGATTGTTTCGGCAAGTGATCCGCACCCGTATCGGTTCGCCGTATGTGATTGCCGGTATGGAACAAATGCTTGCTGCCGGTAGCTCCAGTGTGGTCGGTTTTGAAGCTAACGGCGGTTTTTTGGTCGGCGCTGATTTGACGGTTGGAGGGCAAACTTTGTCCGCATTACCGACTCGCGACGCGGTATTGCCGGCATTGGCCGTGTTGGCGATGGCCCGGCAACAGGGCTGTAAAGTCTCGGCGCTGCTGAACGGTTTGCCGCAACGGTATACCGCCAGCGACCGCTTGCAGGATTTTCCGGTTGCCGACAGCCGGGCGTTGCTGGATAGCTTGCAAAGCGACGATACCGCCTATCGAAGCTTGTGGGGAAATGAATTGGGCATGCTTGCTCAGCGGGATTTAACCGACGGCCTGCGCCTGACTTTCGATAACGGCGAGATCGTGCATTTGCGTCCGTCCGGCAACGCGCCCGAACTGCGCTGCTATGCGGAAGCCGACAGCATGGAACGCGCCCAAACATTGGTTGCATTGAGTTTGCAACGTATTGCCGGAGAATGAGCGCCTCTATCTATAGCGAATACGGTACGGTTTTGTTTTGTCTCCTGATGGATAGGTATTTACACATTAGCTGAACGGCCATGACGGATGTAGGGCGTGCCGTGCGCGCCCCGGTAGCTCAGGGATCATTTAAGCAATAACCATGAAGCACATGAAGGGCATGAAGACTTCAATCCTTCATGCCCTTCATGTGCTTCATGGTTTAAAAAATGAGTTATTTCATGCTCATTCCCAAGGCGCGCACGGCACGCCCTACGCGGATATTTACAGATGAACGACGGGGCTATCGATTCTCTAATCCACCCTTGTGGGTAAGCATTAACTTTGACTAACAGAATGCGTTATCGGCGTTTATAGGTGTAAATCTGTGGTCAACTAATTTATTCTGCAATCATCTCTCGGCAATAGTCTTCAAATTAGCAAGACCCTGCTCAAAATCCCTGCCGACCATGCTGTCGCGATTGAAAAAGATGCCGATCAGTTTGCCGATGTAGGGATTAGGGCCGCGCATGTCCCAGCTGGCAATCGTCTGATCGCCCTCGGCTGCCAAAGTAAACTCGACAATATTGATGGCCTCGATAGGCTCGGCTAAATCCAGTTGGATAACGATTTTAGACAATGGCGACGATTCGATGATTTCCATGCGGCCGATACCCGGTTTATTGCTTTCGCTTTCCCACTCATACACCGCGCCATTGCCGCGATGCGCGCCATGAAAGATTCGCCTCATCGCCGGGTCCATTTTCTCGTAGGGCGACCAAGCGTCCCAATTATGGAAATCGTTAATCAGCGCAAAGATCCTCTCGGGCGAGGCTTTGATACTTACACTGCGCCGGACATGGAATAGATTGGGCCGGAACGCCGCATAGACAAGCAAAGCGCCGACCAGAACGGCGGCTACGATAGCTATTGTATCGATCATTTATTACTCCGATGCAATGTCTTGTCATACCGACTCTTTAGCCGCATAACAGGTCATCAGGTCCGGATAGATAAAGGTATGGGCCTTGTTCGAATTCGCTGGGCGAATAGTTCTCGCCTCCGCCAGGATTTGATGCTGGTCGATTGCTTTTTACAGGCCTAAATTTTATTGAATTATCAATAGCTAAGCCGAATAAACAATGCGTATGAACACTTACGTGCGCCGCTGATCAGCTTTCGTTATGCAGCCAGCGTTCAAGGACTTTGAGCACATAGACTTGTTCATCAGGCGTAAGGACGCGGCCTTTCGGTATCCGATGCCATTTTTCCAGACAGCTGCGGCAGCAACAGGCTGTTGCATGTTGGGCTACAAAAACCGGATGACCCCGAAAAGGCGTTTGTTTGCCGTCGTTTTTAGGCTGCGCAGGCGCCAGGCGTTTTTCGATAAAGTTCCCGGCATGAACGATGACTATGGGTAATCCTTTGCTCTGCAAATAAACAAGATCTTTGCCTTGGAGGTGGAATTTGCTGCGAAAAGCCGATTTCGACAGTGTTTCAAAGAGTTCGTCTAAATCTCTCATTAGGAATCTTATGTTGCGTAGTTGGATTACTGTTTCATTATGGGCGGGTGTTTTATGATGAATCAAGTTTGAATCCTCAACCTCGGCCTCTGCTTGTGCGAATCCCCAGAAACAAAGACATCGCGGTGCGCATAGAAATGACCGGGCATTGTTCGGCGGCAAACAATTGCCGCGTTTACGTGATGCGGTTTATGCGATGGTAACGGGGCAAGCAAGTTGTGGATAGGTCGGCAATGGTAGCGGCATCGTGCGGTTTCTCAAGGTCAACAAGAGCGCAGTGATTAGCACTCTTTATGGTGTGGGCAGGGGTAAAGGTGATATAAAAACAATCCATACATATACGCCGATTCGGATGCGGGGCAATCCGAAGTAAAACTGCATGCTTTAAAAGCTTTAGGAAAGCAAGTTGTCGAAAAAGCAAATGTATTTTTAAAGGCTACTCCTTTCATACTGAAAAATCGTTCAACTATGAAAGATGCGGGGAGTGTCAGCCGAGGAGCGCCGTGAACCCATCCCTGGGGGCTTGACGGCAGCATCCTTGCTGCCGGCATCATCGCCTGACACTCCCCGCTCTTTTTTAAAATTAGACGTTTTTTAGATCAGATAGGAGTAAGTAATCGGGCTTCTTTAATTGGGAGCCTGATACTATCTTTTTTGCCATACAATCAACTGCAATAGGTAAGTAATAATGCGCAAAACTTTAATCAATCAATCTATTGAAAATATTCCATCTCCCGATCTGAATTTCTTGGATCTGGAACAGCTTGCCCAAGTAGAGCTTTCTTCGGAATGCCAGGAACATCCTATTGAATCGGCCTTGTCACTGACGGATGATTCAGGAGCGGGATGGCAGGCAGCGAGTGCCGGCGAGCAGACGATTCGTATTGTTTTCGACCAGCCTTGCACTATTGAGCATATTTTGTTGGTATTCGATGAGCAGCAACTGTCACGCACCCAAGAATTTGTCCTGCTTTGGTTGGCGGATAAAGAGGACTCTTGCCGGGAAATTTTACGCCAGCAATACCATTTTAGTCCTCCGAACACTACACGCGAAAGCGAGCATTATGAAGTCAGGCTCAACCGATTAAAGGCGCTGGAATTAAAAATAATTCCTGACATCGGTGGCGGCGAAGCTTGCGCTAAGCTTAAACAGTTGCGTCTTGCGTAAATGCCGATTCTAATAGTCGCGGCTTGCGCAATTGTATGCGGATAGCTAGACAAAAATAAAAAGATAGCGTGAGTTTATGGGCTTTTAGCTAAACCAACTAAATAGGAGAGAAAGTCATGATGTTTCCAGCATCTGCATCAGTTGTCATTGCATTATTGATGGGTATTACAGGGGGCGCATTCGTAATTTGGGAGTTACGGCGCATTCTTGGTTATGACCAGGGTAATGAAGCCATGCAAGCCATTGCAAAGGCTATTCAAGAGGGGGCGACGGCTTTTTTGTCGCGTGAGTATCGCATCATTGCGATTTTTGTCGCCATTGTCGCTACGGTTATTTCCGTATTTTTACAATGGCAAACCGCGCTTTGTTTTGTAGTGGGGGCGGTTGCATCGGCCGGTGCGGGCTATTTGGGAATGTATGTGGCGGTTCGCGCCAATGTCAGGACGGCAGCGGCGGCTAGTCATAATCTGCATGAAGGGCTGCGGGTCGCTTTCGGTAGCGGATCGGTTATGGGCATGGCGGTGGTCAGTTTCAGCCTGATCGGGATGACGCTATTGTTTTTAATATTCAACGGCGATCCGTATCAGCTGACTTATATTGCCGGTTTCGGTTTCGGCGCCAGCAGTATTGCGCTGTTTGCAAGAGTCGGGGGCGGTATTTACACCAAAGCCGCCGATGTCGGCGCCGACCTGGTCGGCAAAGTCGAACAGGGTATTCCTGAGGATGATCCGCGCAATCCTGCCGTTATTGCCGATAATGTGGGCGATAATGTCGGCGATGTTGCGGGCATGGGCGCCGACTTATTCGAAAGTTACAGCGGTTCGATTATTGCTGCGGCAACGCTGGGGGCGGTGTTGGGTGAGAAATCGGCGGCGTTTATCGGCCTGCCTTTTCTGATTGCCTCGGTTGGTATTATCGCCAGTCTTTTCGGCATTAATATGGTGACCGGTGAAGAGCTGCCGCCGGAAGGGGTTAATGATTCAATAGTTGTTCGCGCCAAGCGGTTTATTGGGAAGTATGCGGTAAAAGTGGACGAAAATGCCAGTTTGGATGATTTGTTAACGGCATTGCGCTATTCGGTTTGGGGCGCTTCGGCGGTTATTTTAGGGCTTTCTTTATTCGCTATATTAATTTCGGGGGTCAGCTTTAATTATTGGTTGGTCATTCTGGTCGGTTTGGTGGCGGGCAACGCTATTGCCTATGCGACCGAATACTATACGGCGTATTCTGAAAAGCCCACACAAGGTATTGCTCACGCTACGCAAACCGGTGCGGCGACCACTATTATCCAAGGTCTGGCTGTCGGTATGATGAGTACCGTATTTCCTGTGCTGATTGTTGCAGCGGCTATCTTGCTGAGTATATGGTTGGGCCAAAAAGCCGACGGCACTATTGCAGCCGGTCTGTATGCGGTGGCTTTGGCGGGTGTGGGTATGCTCAGTACCTTGGGTGTTACCTTGGCGACTGACGCTTACGGGCCGGTTGCCGATAATGCGGGCGGCATCGCCGAGATGAGTCATTTGCCCCATGAAGTACGCAACCGCACCGATGCCCTGGATAGTTTGGGCAATACTACGGCAGCTACCGGCAAAGGTTTTGCTATCGGTTCGGCGGTATTAACGGCATTGGCTTTGTTGGCTGCTTATGTGACAGCGGCAAAAATCGAGAACTTGAATATTCTGGGGCCTACCATGCTGCCGGGTATTTTGATTGGTGCGATGATGCCTTATCTGTTTTCGGCGCTGACGATGATGGCGGTAGGTAAAGCGGCTCACCAGATTGTTGTCGAAGTGCGTCGTCAGTTCCGTGAAATTCCCGGCTTGATGGATGGCACGGGAAAACCCGATTATGCGGCCTGTGTCGGTATCAGCACTGAAAGCGCTTTACGTGAAATGCTGTTGCCCGGTGCGTTGGCGGTTGTTGTGCCCTTGGTTGTGGGCTATGTTTTAGGTAAAGAAGCGCTTGCCGGTATGTTGGTTGGCACTATGTCGTCCGGATTCCTGTTGGCGGTGATGATGGCTAATGCCGGCGGCGCCTGGGACAACGCAAAAAAATGGATTGAAACAGGGCAATACGGCGGTAAGGGTTCCGATTCTCACAAAGCTGCTGTGGTGGGCGATACGGTGGGAGATCCGTTCAAGGATACCAGCGGTCCGTCGTTGAATATTTTGATCAAGTTGATGACCATCGTCAGTCTGGTTTTTGCCGCTTCATTCGGTTCGGGATGGTTTAATTTTTAACAAGGACGCCCCACTAAGGCGTAAAACCACGAAGACACGAAGAATTAACGCTGTGTTCTTCGTGTCTTCGTGGTGAATTAATCTGTTTACATTCTTTATAGGTAAGTTGGCGTCTCGGTCATTAAATTTTTGAGTCTAAGCTGGGGGAGATGGATATGTTTAAATGGTTGATTATTTTGTTGATGACGCCGGTTTTGTCCGGCTGCGGGTATAACACGCTACAGAGTAGCGACGAAGACATTAAAGCGACATGGGCGGAAGTGTTGAACCAGTACCAGCGCCGGGCCGATCTGGTGCCTAATCTGGTGAATGTGGTGAAAGGTTACGCGGCCCACGAAAAAGATGTGCTGACCCAGGTGACCGAGGCTCGTGCTAAGGTCGGGTCGATACAGGCCACGCCGGAGTTAGTCGATGATGAACAGGCGTTTCATAAGTTTATTGCCGCTCAAGGGCAAATGACCGGTGCGATTTCACGGCTGTTGGCGGTAGCGGAAAACTATCCGCAACTGAAAGCCGATGGTTTGTTCCGTGATTTACAGGCGCAACTGGAAGGTACGGAAAATCGTATTACCGTGGCTCGTAATCGTTATATTGCCGCGGTCAAAGAATACAATATTACCGTGCGCTCCTTTCCTTCCAATTTGACCGCGATGATGTTCGGTTTCAAGACCAAACCGAGTTTTACCGTAGAAAATGAGCAAACCATTGCGGTACCTCCTAAAGTGGATTTTAGCGCGCCTGCAAAGGTTGGCGGTCAGTAATATGTTGTCTGCTATATTCCCTCGCGTCCGTCATCTACCCGGATTTTTCCTGCTGTTATTTTGCATGAATGCTTGGGCGATAGTTGGCGTTCCCGAGTTATCGCGTCGTGTCACCGATCTTACTAACACACTCAGTACCGGGCAGGTTGCCGCGCTGGAAGATAAGCTGGCCGCATTTGAAGCTAAAAAAGGCAGTCAGATCGCGGTTTTGATTGTTCCAACCACTCAGCCTAAAGATATTGCTGAATTCGGTATAGAGGTTGCCGATTTATCGCAAATCGGCCGCAAAGGTATCGATGACGGCGTTATTTTGATAGTGGCCAAAGATGATCATAAGCTACGTTTGGAAGTGGGTTACGGCCTGGAAGGCGTTATTCCCGACGCAGTTGCCAAGCGGATAATAGCGGAGACTATTACCCCGCATTTTAAGGGCGGCGACTACGCCGGTGGCATTAATGCCGGGGTCGACCAGCTGATGGCATTGATTGAAGGCGAGCCTTTGCCCGCGCCGTCCGAAACTCAGGGTGATCGGCAAGATGAAGGACGCTTTATGTTCATTTTGGTCGGTGGCTTGATTGCCGGTTTTGTGTTGTCCGCGATGATTGGACGAGTAATGGGAGGCATGTTGGCGGGGCTGGGTAGCGGTATGGTGGCTGCGTTGGTTTTTGGGTTGGCATTCTCATTGGCGGTATTTGTCGGATTAATGGTTTTCTTTGTTGTTGGGGTTCGTTCCACCGGTGGGCGCGGTTGGTCTAATAGCGGCGGCTGGGGCGGAGGTAGTGGCGGCGGTTCATGGGGCGGTGGCGGTGGCCGCTTTGGCGGAGGAGGCGCATCAGGATCATGGTAAATATTAAACGTTGGTTTCGTCATGCTTTTATGCCGCCTTGGCGTTGGCATGTGCTGTTTTCCAAGAAAGTGCTTGGCGATATAGAAAAAGCAGTAAAACATTCGGAGTATCAACACGGTGGCGAGCTTCGATTTGCTGTTGAAAATGCGTTGCCGTTGAGTCAAGTATGGCGTGGCGTATCGGCACGCCAACGTGCGCTAGAGGTATTTTCAAATTTGCGGGTTTGGGATACTGAAGAAAACAGCGGTGTTTTGATTTATTTGTCATTGGCGGATCGGGAGGTCCATATTATCGCAGACCGGGGTATTGCCAAGTGTGTAGCGCAAGTCGAATGGGATGTCATAGCAAAGGCTATGCAGGAGGAATTCCGGCGCGGTGATTTCCTGAAAGGTTCACTGCAAGGTATTGAGCGCATTACGAGGTTGCTGGCTGCGTGTTTTCCACCTGCTGCGGATAATCCCGATGAGCTTTCCAATGAGCCTGTTTTTATTGGTTGAAGATATAGATTTTTAATTTTATTTGCTGATTCAAGGCATGTTATTTAGGGGCGCGGGCTGTTCTTGTTACGGCCAATCGGCTCAGTGATAATCGAACGATTCATTCGCAGATTGCCTGTGTTGCTTTGTCCATTCAATCGAAACGCCGCTAAAGTGCTAAACAATGCATATATTTGAATTAGGGGATGCGGTAGTTTACAGCGCCCGATTTTATTCAAAAAAGGTTGCGTGTCCAATCAGCCGGAAGCAGGTATCAGGTATTTAAAATGGAAAAACGTCCTTCGTTATTGGCCGGAGCTACCCCTGAAAGTGGTTTTTATCTAAGCGCTCATTTAGTCGCGACCCTTGGCGTGCTCGTGCTGCTAGCCGCCTCGGTATTGTGGTGGCTGGTTTTCAAGCCGCTTGAACACGAAAGCCCGGTCGTGCCGGTACCGGCGAACAGGACGGCGCCGGAGGCCCGTATCCTGCGTTTGGGCCTCAACATCGCTGCCGGTAGCGCCCTGCATGAGGCAGCGGTGCGTTTTTCCGATCTCGTTGGCGAACGCAGTGGGGGCAGGATCAAGGTCACGGTGCATCCTGACCAGCAGCTCGGGAACGACGACCAGATGCTGGAAATGGCGCGCGACGGCAGGCTCGACCTGGTGCTTACGCCCACCGCCAAGCTCAGCTCGGCCATTCCGGCGATGCAGTATGCCGATCTGCCGTTCTATTTTTCCGGGCGCGAGGAGCTTTACGCCATGCTCGACGGGGAGCCGGGACAAATGCTGCTTTCCAAGATGAGTTCGATCGATTTGGTTGGATTGACCTTCTGGGAGAACGGCTTCAAGCAATTCACCTCCAACACGCCGATTCGCAGTCCTCAGGACTTTGCCAAGTTGCGCATCCGCACCATGAAGAGCCGGCTCATCGCCGACCAGTTCGAGACATTAGGCGCCCAGGCCATTCCAATCGATTTTCATGCCACTTATCAGGCGCTGGCCGACGGCGCTGTCGACGGCGAGGAAAATCCGCTGGTGGCCATCGTCGGCATGCGCTTTCATGAGGTGCAAAAACACCTGACACTGAGCAACCATGCCTATCTGGGTTACGCTTTCTCGGTCAGCAAGCGGGTATTCGAGACGTTGTCGCCTGACATGCGCGACGTCATCCAGCGTGCGGCGCGTGAGCTTACCGTCTGGGAGCGAGAGGAAACCGCCCGCCGCGAAGACAAACTCATCGAGACGATACGCGCCGCCGGGGTCGAGATTTATACCTTGAGTCCGGAAGAGCGTCAGCGCTTCAGTACGGCGCTGGCGCCGATAGCCGACAAGTTCGGTTTCGAAGTCGGCTACGATCTGTTGGCCAAGACGGAGGAGCTGCGCTATGCCAAGCAAGAACAGGCGCCGGGCGGGCGCACGCCCTTATTGATCGGCCTTGATGCTGACTTGTCGTCGAACGGCGCCCAGGGAGGAGGGGCGATTTATCGCGGCGTCCAGTTGGCGGTTGAGGAGATTAACAGGGAAGGTGGCCTGTTGGGCGCGCCGCTACGCATAATCGCCCGCGATCACGGGGCTAATCCTGAGGTCGGGCGGCAGAGCCTCGAACATTTCGCCGCCATGCCCTCGTTGCTGGCGGTGGTCGGCGGCATGCATACTGCGGTGGTCCAGGCAGAACTGGAGGATATTCACCGCCTGCGGGTTTCTTACCTGATTCCATGGGCTTCGGGGCATGGCTTGACGACTCACGAGCATCGCCCGAGCCAGACCTTCCGTCTTTCGATTACCGACAACGAGGTCGGGCCGTTTTTGCTCGAACGCGCGCTCAGGTCGGGCGGTCCTGTCGCCGTCCTGCTTGAGCGTTCGGCCTTCGGACGCAGCAGCGAGGTCGTGTTGAAGCCGCTGATCGAGAAGCTCCCCGCGGGCAGCGTTGAGATCGGCTGGGTCACGGCAGGAGATACCGATATTGGGGCCAAGATCGATGACTTGGCGCGCCACGGCGCGCGTATCCTGGTGATGGTGGCGAATCCGGCGGTAAGTGGGGCCATCGTGCAGGCGATGGCAGGCAAGGAAAAGCCCATGCCGATCTTGGCTTCCTGGGGGCTGACCGGCGGCGATTTCTGGAAACAAGAGCAGGCGGCGTTGCAACGCGTCGATCTGCGCTTCGTGCAAACTGTGCTGATCGACGAAGCCCGGAACCGTCCCCAACTTAAAAAATTCATCGCGCGCTACCGTGAGCGCTACGGCCTCGGTCCCGATGATCCGGTGCCGTCCCCGATCGGCACGCTGCAAGCCTACGACCTCACGCATCTGCTGGCGCGTGCGGTAATGCAGGCAAAGTCCGCCAGCCGGGAGGCCATCCGTGCCGCGCTGGAAACACTACGGCCATATTCCGGCGTAATACGCGACTACAATCCAGCGTTCACCAAGGAACGACACGATGCGTTGAACGGTTTGGCATTGCATTTGGCGCGCTTCGATGCGCGCGGTCGCATCGTCCGGGCCGAATAATTCATGTTCTTGCCCGATTACTTCCGCCGTAGCGTCCGTCGCCGCATCGCCTGGGCTTTTGGTACCTTCGTGGCTTTGTCGATGGTCACGGTGGTCGCTACCGTGGGTTTTCGTCTGTTTACGACGATTACCGCGAATCTGACTTATGAGCTGGAACAGCGTGGCCGGCAGGATGCTTCGCTGGTCATGCAACGCATCGAGTATCTTCTCGAAAGCGCCAGCGTGCTGGTCAAAAACCCGTTGGTGATCAACGGGCTGAACGATTTCCAGGGGCGCATGACTTACTTGCCGGACTTAGTGAAAAACTTTAGCGAAGGCCGCGATGTCCGCGCCGTCGCCTTGCTCGGCTTCGACGGCAAGCCGGCCTATTCCAGTCTGGTGAGCCTGCCGACCTATGGCGACTCGGCCGAGCTGCGCAGCACGCTGGCCAACGGTGTCGTCAGCTATCTGGTCGACACGGCGCGCGGGGACTGGGTGGTATTTGTTCCAGTTAACTATTACAACACTACCCAGGGCGTGCTGGTGGTGGTTTTCGATTTGAAGGCGGTGGTCCAGCGAGCATTGCCGAGCGATGCGCTGATCGGGCATAGGCTGAGGGTGGATGAATGGGTGATCCATGAGCATATGCCTGCCGATGGCGGCGACCTGCTCGTGGCGCGCCGGCCGCTCGTCCCCGGCGGCGAAAGTTTTTTGGCCGGGCTCAAGCTCGATCTCGAAGTTTCGGCGCCGCGCCAACACTATCTTCAGCCGGCCGCCTTGGCGATACGCGACATCGCAATTCTAGGCCTGATTTTGACGCTGGCCGCGATCGCGATCGCCTCCTGGATCGGCTTCACCGTGTCGAGGCCGATACTGTTGTTGCGCCAGCGTGTCGCCGAAGCGGACGGCAGCCCTGAGAAGCGGTGCGCACCGCTCGGCACCACAGACGAACTTGATGATCTTGCCGAGAAGTTCGATCAGCGCACTTCCGAACTGCTGGACATCCAGCAACATCTCGAGGATCTGGTTGCCGAGCGTACCAGCAAACTTTCCATAGCCAAGGATGCCGCCGAAGCCGCCAACCGGGCTAAAAGCATCTTCCTCGCCAACATGAGCCACGAGCTACGCACGCCGCTGAATGCGATTCTCGGTTTCTCGAACATGATGCGCTTCGACCCTGCGTTGCCGCAAAATCAGCGCGATAATCTCAACATTATTAATCGTAGCGGCGAGCACTTACTGACGCTGATCAACGATGTGTTGGAAGTCGCCAAAATCGAGGCGGGCCGTCTGCAATTGGAAGTCGCCCCGTTCGATTTGGCGGGCATGGTGCGGGAGGTCGCCGAGATGATGCAGGTGCGGGCCCAGGAAAAAGGTTTGCAGCTACAGTTCGACCAGGCATCGGATTTTCCGCGCTACATCAAGGGTGACGAGGCGCGCCTGCGTCAGGCATTGATCAATCTGGTGGGCAATGCCGTGAAATTCACAGAGCAGGGCGGTGTCACCATCCGTCTGAGGGTGAGGCAAAATCACCGGCAGCATTTGCTGATCGAGGTTGAGGATTCCGGTCCCGGAATTAATCTCGAAGACCAGAAGCGTCTTTTTGAGCCCTTCGTGCAGTTGGCGGAAAGCGGCGCGCAAAAGGGCACTGGCCTGGGATTGACCATCAGCCGTCAGTTCGCGCGGCTAATGGGCGGCGATATAACCGTGGTCAGTACGCCGAACAAGGGTTCGCTGTTTCGCATCGAGCTGCCGGCGGAACCGGCAAGCGCTGACGACATCGCTAAACCGGAGACCCAAAAACACGGCGAGGTGATAGGGTTGGAGCCGGGACAGCCCAGCTACCGCATCCTGATCGCCGAAGACCAGTTTGAGAATCAGTTATTACTCGGCCGCTTGATGACCGGCATCGGTCTTGAGGTGATGGTGGCGGAAAACGGCGAACATTGTGTGGAACTTTTCCAGAGTTGGCGGCCGGATTTGATCTGGATGGACAGGCGCATGCCTGTCATGGATGGCGAGGAAGCTACTAAGCGTATTCGCCTATTGCCCGATGGTGGGAAGGTGAAAATCGTCGCGGTCACTGCCGAGGTCTTTAAGGAACAGCAGAAGGAGATGCTTGATGCCGGCATGGACGACTTTGTGCGTAAGCCCTATCGCTTCGACGAGATATATGACAGCCTGGCTCGACAACTGGGCATACGCTACCTATATCGTTCGGACTCCCCGGAGGAACAAGTCGAATCCGTGGTATTGACATCCGAAATGCTGGACAGTTTGCCGGCCGTGCTACGCGTTGAATTCAGGGATGCATTACAAGAACTGGACAGCGAGCGCATTATGGAAATCATTCAGCAAATTAATGAAGTCGACACGAAACTGGCTGGTGTATTGTTCCGTCTGGCCGACTGTTTCGACTATTCGGCCATTTTGAAAGTGCTCGATTAGCTCGGCCTGGAGGTCCGAATATAAAACGCTTCGCGCGAATTGTTTTTCGCGGCGGGCGCTGACTGGCTACTGAGCGTGTCAATTCGTTTGTCACTAGCGGCGGTGTTTTCGAACGTTTGTTTCATTGCGTTTAGACCTTTCTTGTACCGTTTCACCAAGTGCGGACAGTTTATTTGTTCTTGCCGGCATATTATTTAGGGTTTGACGAACTTGTTGTTTCCATATAACATTGCGCGGTTATGTTAGCTCGATTACCTGAATATATAGATCCCTTGCATCTAGCCGATAAACGCGGCGAATTGAGAGGGCAAATACCTGTAAGTAGCTTGGATCGTTTGGCGGATATACTGTTTAGCGATACAGGAGCTGTGACTGTGGAACTTTTTTTTGGCCGGGAAGGAAGGCTGGCCAAAATTGAAGGGAAGATAGAAGCGGATCTGGAACTTGAATGTCAAAATTGTCTACAGGCTGTGCAATGGTCTGTCAAAAATGCCGTCAAGCTAGGTATTGTTACGTCAATAGATCAAGCGGACAGATTGCCCGAGGATTATGAGCCGCTGCTGGTCGATGAAGGGAAAATCCTTTTAAAGAACATTATTGAGGATGAGTTGTTGCTTATTTTGCCAACCTTTCCCAAGCATCAGCACGATTGCCTCGATTCGAAGCCGGGTAATAAGAAGGTGGATTCTTCGCCAAATGAACAAGAGCCGTCCACCGAAAACCCTTTTTCCATCTTAGCCAAACTTAAAAACACTGGAGATTTATAATGGCCGTACAAAAAAGTAAAGTAACACGTTCAAGGCGCGGTCAGCGTCGTTCGCACGATGCGTTAACCGGTAGAACCTTGTCTCAGGATGCGATGACAGGCGAAACGCATATTCGTCACCATGTTACTCCTGATGGCTTCTTTAAAGGTCGTCAAATCGTAAGTAACGGCGACGAAGATTAATCAATCTTTCCACCTTGCAGCATGATGATATGCCGAAGTTGATCAAATTAAGGTCAGGTTCGGCTTTTTTATAATAACTCAGGAGTCATCCGTAAGCGTGAGCCTAACAATTTCGATTGATGCAATGGGCGGGGATTACGGTCCTGAAGTCACCATTCCGGCATCATTGGATTGCTTAAAGAACAATCCGCACTTAAAACTGATTTTAGTGGGCGATGAAGCTATTCTTAAGCCGCAGTTAGCCCAAGCACTAATTAATTATCGGGACAGGCTTATTATTCAACACGCATCCCAGTGTGTTGGAATGGATGAGTCACCGTCCAAGGCATTAAAAAATAAAAAAGACTCGTCAATGCGGGTTGCCATCAACTTGGTTCATGACGGACGCGCAGATGCCTGTGTTAGTGCCGGTAATACCGGGGCTTTAATGGCGACAGCCCGTTTTGTATTGAAAATGATTCCGGGTATTGATCGGCCTGCTATCATTTCCACGTTACCGTCAATTGACGGGCATACGCACATGCTTGATCTTGGCGCAAATGTGGATTGCACTGCAGAGCACCTTTTTCAATTTGCAGTGATGGGCGCGGAACTGGTTAAAGCGGTTGAAAATATTGATAATCCCAAGGTGGGGTTGTTGAATATCGGCGAAGAAGATGTAAAAGGTAATGAGCAGGTTAAATCGGCTGCGAAATTACTGGAAAATTCATCATTAAATTATATAGGTTATGTGGAAGGCGATTCTTTAAATGCGGGTCATGTTCCGGTTGATTTGATTGTTGCTGACGGTTTTGTCGGTAATGTCGCGCTCAAATCCATTGAAGGCGCGGCGAAAATGATCGGTACTGCGCTAAAAGAAGCTTTTGGCAAAAACCTCATAACTCAATTGGCGGGATTACTGGCCTATCCTGTGCTCAAGTCATTTAAAAAGCGCATTGATCCTCGCTTGTATAATGGCGCAAGCTTTCTGGGCCTGCGTGGGCTGGTGATTAAAAGTCATGGCGGCGCTGATGTACTGGCGTTTAAAACGGCTATTCATCTTGCTGAAATTGAAGTAAAAAAAGATGTCATTAGAAAAATAAGCGAGCAAGTCGAAAAAACTTTAGCTCTGAGAGAGAATGCATGACTCGTTATTCAAGAGTAATCGGTACCGGGGGCTATCTGCCGGATGAGGTTCGCACCAATGAACAAATATCGCAAACTGTTGATACTTCCGATAGCTGGATTATTGAGCGAACCGGCATTAAAAGCCGTCGCATTGCAGGTGCTGATGAAACGGCCTCAAGCATGGCTGAGATTGCGGCAAGACAGGCCATAGAGGCTGCGGCGTGCGATCCCGAAGAAATTGATTTAATTATTGTTGCGACCGGAACGCCTGATCGTGTTTATCCGAGCACAGGCTGTTTATTGCAGCGGCGTTTGGGCATCAAAAACTGTGTCGCCTTTGATGTGCAGGCCGCATGTTCAGGTTCAATTTTTGCGTTGAGTATTGCCGATCAATATATTAAATCCGGTGCGGCCAAGAAAGTTCTGGTTGTCGGTTCTGAAATCTGTTCGCGTCTTGTCGACTGGACTGATCGAGGTACCTGTATCTTATTTGGTGACGGTGCGGGTGCGGTATTGCTGAGTGCTTCGGATGAGGCTGGTATTTTATCGACCCATATTCATTCCGATGGTGAATATGAAGATCTGTTGTATTGCCCAAACCCTCAGGTGGCCACCGAGGTAAATAAGCACGAGGCCGGCTACATCAGCATGCGCGGCAATGAAGTGTTTAAAGTCGCTGTCAATACGCTGGGTCGCATAGTCGATGAAACCCTGGCTGCAAATAACATGGAGCAGTCCGATATTGATTGGCTGGTTCCGCATCAGGCGAACACCCGAATTATTGCAGCAACAGCAAAAAAATTAAAAATGTCCATGGATCATGTCATTTTGACGCTTGAGAATCAGGGTAATACATCATCCGCGTCTGTGTTGCTTGCCCTCAATGAAGGTATTCGGGATGGTCGTATTCAACGCGGACAAGTTGTTTTGCTTGAGGCATTTGGAGCGGGATTCACTTGGGGTTCTGCATTAATTAAATACTAAAAGCGTATTGAAATGAATAAGCAAACTTATAATTTGGCTTTTGTTTTTCCAGGTCAGGGTTCGCAATCTGTCGGGATGTTAGCTGACTTGGCCGCTAACCACCCTGAAGTAAGGCGTACTTTTGAACGAGCATCCGATGTATTAGGCAGGGATTTATGGTCTATTGTTTCAGAGGGTCCGGAGGAAGAGCTTAATCAGACGCATAATACACAGCCTGCGATGCTGGCTGCGGGCGTAGCCGTTTGGGAGGTCTGGTGTAAACACAGTAATGTTCGTCCTGCCTGGATGGCCGGGCATAGCCTGGGCGAATATACGGCCTTGGTTTGCTCGGATGCCATGTCGTTTGAAGACGGTATAAGGCTGGTTGCGGCAAGAGGACGGCTAATGCAAGAAGCGGTGCCGGCTGGCATTGGTGCAATGGCGGCGATTTTAGGCCTTGAGGATCATCAGGTGGTTAAGGCCTGCGCTGATGCTGCTGAAAATGAAATAGTTGCCGCGGTTAACTTTAATTCGCCGGGTCAAGTGGTTATTGCCGGTAATGTTGCCGCCGTTGAAAGAGCTGTGCTTGCGGCAAAAGCGGCGGGCGCCAAGCGAGCGGTATTATTACCGGTTAGCGTGCCTTCGCATTGTGCATTGATGGAAGTGGCGGCCCAAAAACTGGATGAACAATTACAAAACACTGTTATTGATACGCCTAAAATGACATTGATTCATAATGTCGATGTTGCATCGCATAGTGCTCCCGAAGTCATTCGTAATGCATTAAAAGAACAGCTTTATAAGCCGGTACGTTGGGCCGATAGCATTAAATTTATGCATGATCAAGGGGTTACCTGTTTTGTTGAATGCGGCCCCGGTAAGGTATTGATCGGCTTAAATCGGCGCATCGCCAAAGATGCGGAGCAACTATCTATTTATGATACGGAAACATTAAATAAAGTATTGGAGCAACTCAATGGCTAAACAAGTAGCTTTAGTAACGGGTGCCAGTCGCGGCATCGGTCGGGCAATCGCAGAAAGATTAGCCCAGGATGGTTTTCTTGTTATCGGTACCGCGACTACGGATAACGGGGCCGATTCAATTTCCGCTTATTTAGGCGAGCACGGCAAAGGCTTAAAGCTGGATGTCGCCAACCCTGAGTCTATTGAAGAAGTCGTGAAAATTGTTAATGACGAGTTTGGCGCTCCGGCTGTGCTGGTCAATAATGCCGGTATTACTCGCGATAATTTGTTGATGCGTATGAAAGACGAAGAGTGGGACGATATTATCAACACCAATCTGACTTCAATTTTTCGTATGAGCAAGGCAGTGCTGCGAGGCATGATGAAAGCCAAAACAGGCCGTATTATCAATATTTCATCTGTAGTAGGTTCGACCGGTAATGCAGGGCAGGCCAATTACGCTGCTGCCAAAGCAGGGATGGTTGGGTTTGCCAAATCCATGGCTAAAGAAGTGGGTTCGCGCAATATTACTATCAATACCGTGTCACCTGGGTTTATCGACACTGATATGACCAAGGAGCTGGGCGATGATATTAAAAATAACTTGCTGTCATCTATTCCCTTATCGCGTTTGGGCAAAGCAGAAGAAATTGCTCATGCGGTTTCATTTTTAGCTTCTGATGGCGCAGCTTATATTACTGGCGAAAACATCCATGTAAACGGTGGCATGTTTATGCCCTAAGAGATTTACCTATAGCTGTATCGGTATGTTAATGGCTTAATATTGTGATATTGCTGCAATATAAAGTATAATTCCCCCGCCGTCTGGAATTTCCGGAGACGGGATTTCAAATAAAATTAATAACAATACTATTGTAGGTCCCGGATTAGACGCTGGGGAACTTACATTGTTTGAGGATAACAATTATGAGTAACATTGAAGAACGAGTAAAAAAGATTGTTGCAGAACAATTAGGTGTTAAAGAAGATATCGCTACCGATGCTTCATTCGTAGATGATTTAGGTGCTGATTCTCTTGATACAGTTGAACTCGTTATGGCTCTTGAAGAAGAATTCGAATGCGAAATTCCAGACGATGAAGCTGAAAAAATCACAACTGTTCAGCAAGCTATCGATTACGTAGTAAAAAACGCTTAAAACTGATTTTTAGTTGATAAGCTTGTAGATTGGGTTACGGACTGCACGGATGCAGGGAATAGAGCGCCAAGAATAGGCGCTTTAGGCAATACGGAAGCATTGCCGATAATTGCACGGACGCGGAGGTAGAGCACTAAGAGTAAATGCTCTAGGGAATGCAGGAGCATAAACCGACGACTGCATGGATGCGGAAAGCAGGACATATTTGCCGAGCGTGGCGTAACCCATCTTTAGTGCTTCGATTGGTACGTTGCACAATCTAAATAACGAACCCTTTATCCCGCCTTTATTTTTTCTTACGGTAAATCACATTGAGCAAACGTCGAGTTGTAATAACTGGATTAGGCGCAATCACGCCTTTAGCTAACACGGTCTCAGAAACCTGGGACGGTATTATTAACGGTAAAAGCGGCATCAGCCCAATTGATTCCTTCGACATTTCTCCTTTTGCCACCACCTTTGGCGGCGTTATAAGAAATTTCGATATTAGCCAATATATTCCCGAAAAAGACGCCAAACGCATGGATGGTTTCATTCATTACGGTATTGCCGCGGGTTGCCAAGCTATTGAAGACTCAGGCATTGAAGTAACCGAAGCTAATGCCGAACGTATCGGTGTTGCCATCGGGTCGGGTATCGGCGGTATTACCGGCATTGAAGAATGTTATGCCGTCTACGACAAGAGCGGCCCGCGCCGTATTTCGCCGTTCTTTGTTCCCGGCAACATCATTAATATGATTTCAGGCAACCTTTCAATCAAATACGGATTAAAAGGCCCCAATTACGCCATTGTTACGGCCTGCTCCACAGGTACGCATAATATTGGCGACGCAGCGCGTTTAATCAAATACGGCGATGCCGATGTCATGATTGCAGGCGGTGCCGAGCGTTGCACTACATCACCGACAGCAATGGGCGGTTTTGCTTCGGCAAAAGCCTTGTCCCGCCGCAATGATGATCCGCAAGCCGCCAGCCGCCCTTGGGATAGAGGCCGTGACGGTTTTGTGTTAAGCGACGGTGCCGGTGTTGTGGTTCTCGAAGAACTGGAGCATGCCAAAGCGCGAGGCGCAAAAATTTATGCTGAATTGGTAGGCTTTGGCATGAGCGGCGACGCTTATCATATGACCACACCTTCACCCGGTGGCGAAGGCGCGGCACGGTGCATGAAAAAGGCTCTGTTCGATGCCGGCCTAAATGCCGATGCCATCGATTACATCAACGCACACGGCACATCGACGCCGGCTGGAGATGTCGGCGAAACCCAAGCAATGAAAGCGGCATTGGGCGATCATGCCTATAAAGTTGCAGTCAGCTCAACAAAGTCCATGATTGGGCATTTACTGGGTGCTGCCGGTGGTATTGAAGCGGTACTGACCGCATTAAGTATCAAAAACCAAATCGCTCCACCGACCATCAATTTGGAAAATCCGGATCCTGAATGCGATCTGGATTATGTACCGAATACCGCAAGAAATATGAAAATCGATGTGGCGATGTCCAATTCGTTCGGTTTTGGCGGCACTAACGGTTCGTTGGTTTTCAAGCGATATGAATAATTAAGTCTTTGTAAAGCGGGCATTAAAACTACACGCTTTTTTGCCCGCCATTCGCCATAATGCCATTCATCCCGTGGATACTACCCGGCTAAAAAAATGATTCTCATCAATGGTGAAAGCAAGGACTATATCGAAATATCCGATCGCGGTTTTCAATACGGTGACGGACTATTCGAGACCATTGAAGTTAGAGACGGACAGGCAGTTTTTTTCGAACGCCATTTGGAACGGTTAAAGTCAAGCTGTCAGCGGCTTTATATACCTTTTCCGGATGCGCAATTACTTAGCCTTGAAACCAAGCGGCTTTGCCGTCAATGGCCGTCAGCCCGTGCCGTGCTTAAAATCATCGTCACGCGCGGTACCGGTGGGCGAGGTTATCGCCAACCCGATGCCATTCAGCCTACCCGCGTATTAAGCCTTCATCCCTATCCTGATTATCCGGAAATATACGCCGAGCAGGGCATAATGGCCCGTTTCTGTAAGACGAAATTAGGCTTGAATCCTGCCTTGGCGGGTATCAAGCACCTGAACCGGCTCGAACAGGTCTTGGCGAGAGCCGAATGGGATGACCCGGTCATTCAGGAAGGGCTGATGCTTGATGTTAATGATCATGTTATTGAAGGAACAATGACCAATTTGTTTTATATCAAAAATAGTAATCTCTATACCGCTACACTGACTCAAGCAGGCGTCGCCGGTATTATGCGCGGCATTATAATGCTGCTTTCTGCCGATCATGGCATTTCGGTTATCGAACATACATTTAGCAAAGACGAGCTGTTATCGGCTGATGAAGTATTTGTTTGTAATTCAATTATCGGCATCTGGCCCATCAAAAAAATCGATAGCACAAACTTTTCAATTGGCCCGATAACCAAGCGCATTCAGATCCGGCTGGATGAGTTTGCCGGTAGGACTACACGGATCCAGAGTAACACATGAAGCGGCTACCGAGATTCTTAACAATGAACCATAAAGTCATTGGTTTCATCTTATTGATCTTAAGTTTTACGGCCGGTTGGCTGTGGATGGACTATCAAAGCGCGTTACATCAGCCTGCGCTGGTCGATAGAACGGTTTATATAGAAATTGAAAAAGGCGACTCGCTTAACCGCATTACCGATAAGCTTGTCGCCCAAGAATTGGCTGTTAAACCGTTCTGGTTTAAAGTCATCGCCTTCCAGGAAAATGCACTCAAAAAACTTAAAACAGGGGAGTACGAATTAACTCCCGGTTTAACTATACCTAAAATATTAGCGCTATTCGTTCAAGGAAAAACCAAGCAGCACATCATCACTTTTCCGGAAGGTTGGAGCTTTAAAGACGTACTGCATGAAATTGAGCTTAATCCCAACCTTGACCATACCTTAAACGGCGTTGATTTTGGCAGTGTAATGGCCAAACTCAAGCCAGACGCGACCGCTCCGGCCTCGCCCGAAGGCCTGCTTTTTCCCGATACCTATTTTTTCGAAAAACATACCACCGATCTATCCTTATTAAAAAGAGCCTATGACAAAATGCAATCGGTATTACAGCAGGAATGGCTCAATAAAGCGGAAGGCCTGCCGTTTAAAACGCCTTATGAAGCCCTGACTCTTGCTTCGATTGTAGAAAAGGAAACCGGAGCCGTTGCCGAAAGACCCTTAATAGCCGGCGTGTTTATCCGCAGGTTGGAACAGAATATGTTGTTGCAAACCGATCCTACCGTCATTTACGGCATGGGTGACAGTTATCAGGGCGATATTAAAAGCAAAGATTTAACCACAGCGACACCGTACAATACTTACGTAATTAGCGGTTTGCCGCCGACGCCGATTGCAATGCCGGGACGGGATGCGCTGTATGCCGTGCTGCATCCCGACAAGGGCGACAGCCTTTATTTCGTAGCCCGCGGTGACGGTACCCATGAGTTTTCAGCCACCTTAAAAGACCATAATTCGGCTGTCGACAAATTTCAAAGGAATAAGAAATGATCAGAGGCAAGTTTATTACCCTGGAAGGTGGGGAAGGGGTCGGCAAAACCACCAATATGGCCTTTATCAAAGACTACTTAGAGCAACATAACATTTCTGTCGTGGTGACGCGCGAGCCGGGCGGTACCCAGCTTGCCGAAAAAATGCGCCAATTATTGCTGGACAATAAAAGCGAGGCCATATCGGAACAGGCCGAGTTATTGATGATGTTTGCGGCCAGGGCGCAGCATATCAAACACGTTATCGAACCGGCTTTGGCGCAAGGAAAATGGGTGCTTTGCGACCGCTTTACCGATGCGACCTATGCCTATCAAGGCGGCGGCCGAAATATGAAAATCAGTACCATAGAATGGTTGGAGAACCTAGTGCAAGGTTCATTAAGACCTGACTTGACCCTATTACTCGATGCCCCGGTTGAGATAGGCATAGCACGGGTCAGGGAGCGCGGAGCGCTTGATCGTTTCGAGTCGGAAAAAATCGGTTTTTTTGAAAGCGTCAGGCGCGCGTATCTATTGCAGGCCGAACTGTATCCTGAGCGGATCAAAGTCATCAAAGCCAACCAACCCTTAGCCGATGTGCAACGGGCTATTACCGATGTGATTCGGATTTTGCTTGGTTTATGCGCCCTGAATTGTCCCACTTCTCCGAGGCATGGAAATATAAAATGACCTTGTCGAACCGGGTGTTGCCCTTGGCAACAGCCGAAGTGAGAGTATCTTTGTCGCTATATTGCGCAGAAACGTATCCCCTAGGCATTACTTATTACCGGCAATAAAGGCTTGGGCAAACAGCAGTTGGCCAATCAATTTGCCGTTGCCTTGTTTTGTACAATATAGAGTCCGTAATTAGTAAAACGACATACTCCTTCTCCCTGAGGGAGAAGGTTGGGATGAGGGGGATTAAATAAGCTTTCTTCCTTAATTTTGTTTTCCCCCTCACCCAACCCTCTCCCCAACAGTGTTCGGCACGAATTTTGATGTCAAAATGAAATCCAGTCAGCAGGTCCCAAGGAGATTGTTATGAACATTCCGAAACCCTTGAAAACAGAGCCCCCTGTCCAAGGCTTCAAATACCTGGAA
>Ga0208789_1000247_pt1 | contig 64301 bp, 64 predicted proteins | sample Methanotroph_Enr_FD_187368 | JGI IMG/M metagenome (GOLD analysis project Ga0208789, IMG submission 187368) | Enriched soil microbial communities from Old Woman Creek wetland in Ohio, USA - Methanotroph_Enrichment_5 (SPAdes) (version 2) | ecosystem: Environmental > Terrestrial > Soil > Wetlands... | reverse complement strand
CGGTGATTTGTTTGAGTTGGCCCCGGCAGCCCAGGTTCCCGCCTGGGCAAGCGGCGTCGGCCGGGTAATAGTCGTAGGTGGTGAGGTCGGACACGTCGGTGCGCGGGCCGTCTTCGACTTTTTGCACTAAGACGCCGGGGACGGAGGCGGAATAGGTGTAGGCGGTGCTCCAGCTGCGCGAGGTGTTGGCGGCCAAGTCTTTGATGGTTTTTTGGGTGATGTCGCCTTGGGCGTTATAAGTGTAAGAGGTTTGCTGGTTGCCGTTGGTGATTAGCACCGGCAGGCGCAGGGTTGGATGCCATGCGGTGGTCATAGTGCGGGTGACCGGGGTGGTTGCTCCGGTTGTGGTTAAGCCTTCGGTACGGCTGGTTTCCAGGTTGCGGGTCAGGTCGTAAGTATAATTGGTGCGGTTGCCGTTGAAATCGGTGCGGCTGGCGACGTTGCCGTTGGTGTCATAACTGAGCGCCGAAGCAGATGCGCCGCAGCCCGAACCGCCGGGTTGGGATTGGCCGGCGCTTTTAACCACGCCGAGGATGGTCTGGAAATGCTGTGTGCGCGAGGTATTCAGCGCATCGGTAATGGTGGTGCTGCCGTCGGAGTTGAAAGCCAGGCTGACCCGTTCGGCGCCGCCCGCGTGTTCGCTGGAGGTGGCGCGGCCTTGGCTGTCGTAGCTGTAGGTGGCGTAGCGGTTGCCGTTTTCGTCGGTGATGCCGGTCAGGGCATGAGGAAAGGCGGTGTTTTCGTAATGGTAGGTTTTGCCGCTGCCGTCGGGGTAAGTGACGGAAGCGAGGTTGTTATTGCCATCGTAGGCGTAGCGGTACACGCTTCCGGCCGGGTCGGTTAGGCTGCTGATGCGGCTGTTGCTGTCGTAGGTGAAATTTAACTGATGACCGAAGCTGTCGGTGACGCGGATGAGCAGGCCAACAGCGGGGGCGGTGGTCGCGGGTGTCGATGCGTCGCTATAGGACATTGTTTGCGTGAGACCGGAGCTGTCGGCGATGGACGTGAGTCGGCCGGAGAGATTGTAGGTTTCTACGCTGTTGTCGGCGGTGGTGTAACGCCAGCCGGTACGGACGTTGGAACTATTTTTGAGTTCTTCGAGACGGTCGAGCACGTCGGCGTCGGCAACCCAAACGCCGGCGCTTTGCCGGAAGTTGTATTCTTTACCATCGTTTCGGCGAATGGTTACCAAGGTGCCGGTAGATTGCACGGTGCCGGTTCGGGTGTAGGCATGGCTCCAGCCCGCGCCTAAGTTGGCGGTGTTGGCTGTGATGCTGGCGTTGTAATAACGGTCGAAACCGAGGCCGAATGCGTTGCCGGGAAGATCGGTTTCGTGTTGCCATTTGTTGCCGGTGCCGGCGTTGATCGGGTTGCCCGTGTTGACATTATTGCCTTTGCCGCAGTCGTTAGGGTTACCGCTGCCGCCGCCATTGCTTTTAGGGGGCGACTCACAACTACCGGCGGCTGTTCTAAGGATTTTTGGCGGCGTGCAGCCAAAGCCGCCTCGGTAAATGACAACCCAATTCTCTATGTTGCCATTAGGCTGCCCATTTGGATTAATGGACCTAGTCACAGAAGTACAATAATATTGCCCAGGGCCGTAACTATCCAGTTGAGTGACGCCAGAAGTTTTACCGTAGACGGGCGCTAAGTAAGTCGATGTAGAACTACCCGGATATACAACTGTTGCCACATGGGTATCGAAAGTATGCATGACATATTCGCATGCGGCGTCATAGCTTGAAAAGCTCTTCGGCGCGACTGGCGGCTTAGCCCAATAACCTTCTGCCGTGCCGCCGTCATGCCAATAGAAATCCGTTGCTTCCACCACACCATTCATAAGAATAGTACACAGGAATAAACCGGCCATCAAAAGATACGTATGAAACTGACGCTTATTAGTCGAGCATAATGGGGAGGTTTTTTTGTCTTTATGATCTTGGATATACCATTTCTGGCATTTGCCGCATTCCTTTTCGGTTAATCGTCGAATACTTGTTTTAATAAAGAACATGGCGTTTTGCTTATATACCCTAACTGCCGATTCAACCGCGTTATCTACCATCTTTTGCCTCTTATATTATTAAATGCCAACCCAACAACGTCGACCGTAGCATAAAGATTTTAGGTTAATTGTCTAGCGTTTTGTCTGTAGTGCTTTAGTCGGAGAACAACAATTGGGAGTTTGGGCTAGTAATCAGTCATTCTTGTTTTGTCCGGTAAAAGTAAATCCGTTCGTCCTGAGCTTGTCGAAGCCTGTCATGAGCTGGTCGAATGAGATGAGCGGATTTACGCTGAGTTAAGCGATTTTTACCTGACATTAAAATAATGGCTAAGTACTAGATTAGAGCAATCTTAGCCATAACATGGTCAGCCATGCTCCGAGTGCCCATGCCCCGGATTCGCCTCCGAATGAAAGATAAAAAAGCGGAGGCAGATTGAGTAGGTTAAGCGCAGCGGTATTCCGGTTAAAAATTAATCGCTGCCTGTAAGCCAAAGCCGATATTTTTATAGGTCAAGAATTAACTTTCAGGTTATGTAATATTTGTCACGCGTTTTAGAGTGTTGAAAGTAGGCGCCCATCAGCGTACATAAGTTGATAGAATCGCAAGGCAGTCTGAGCCGCCATCTATCATGCACCATGCTTTTTAAAGCTATGCTGGAGATTAAAATGATTCGATATTGGTTTAACGATCCGTTCGTTTTTATCTTGATTGCCTTTGCCGGCAGCGAAACCAGGGCTTATACCATCCTGGAGGTCGCGCTTTACGATAAGCGTCTAAACCCCGGCCAATCATGAAAGCACGCATTTTGCTCGCCAGCTGGTTGCTGTCATGCCCATTTACCGCTTCTGCGGAGCCGGACGGGATTCTTGACGATCCTTTTTCCACGACCCGTCATGTCAGTTCAAGCCCCGGAAAGAAACACTTGGCGCAAGAAGATCCTTGCCGCCTGAATAAAGACGCCAACCGTGCCTGGACTTTGGTGGACGTGATCGACCAGGCGCTGTGCAATAACCCGCAAACCCGTCAAGCCTGGGCCAATGCCCGTTTCCAGGCGGCGCAGGTCGGCGTTGCGCAATCGGCTTATCTGCCGACAGTGACGTTGAACGCTTCGGCTTCGCGCAGTATGAATTCGGCCAGCAGCAATTTGCAGGTAACTACTATCAGCAGCGGAGGCGGCAGTTCGCAGCCATTTAACCGCTTTACGCCGATTGTCACCCTGAATTATCTGCTTTATAACTTCGGCGGACGCGAAGCTCAGCTTGAAAGCGCCGAGAAAACCCTGGAAGCATCGAACTGGACTCACGACGCCACCTTGCAAACGGTGATGTTTGCCGCGATTCAGGCTTATTACCAGGTTTTTGCCACGCAAGCCGCCGCGGAAGCCGCGTTGGTTTCGGAGCAATCCAGCAATGAAGCGTTGAATGCTGCCCAAAAGCGCTATGAAGTCGGCGCGGCGGCGCTGGCCGATGCGCTACAGGCCAAGACGGCATTCGCCCAAGCCAAGCTCAACCGGAAAAAAACCGAGGGCGACGCCAGGGTTGCGGTCGGAACTTTGGCTAATGCGCTGGGGCTTGAAGCGGACTACCGCCTGGATATTGCGCCGCCGTTTTTGCCGAAACCGGATGCCGAGCAGCAAACGATGGTGCATCGGTTGATCGAACAGGCCAAATCGATGCGTCCCGACCTGGCCGCCGCCGAAGCCACGGTCGAAGCGGCCGAAGCCAATGTGAAAGCCGCCGAAGCCGGTCATATGCCGAGCATTTCCATTATCAGCAATTACGGTTACAGTCACACCGACTTGCCCAGCGACACGCAAAGCTGGACGCTGGGCATGCAGGTCAGTGTGCCGCTGTTCAACGGCTTCAATACCACTTATCAAATCCGTAGCGCGCAAGAGCAGCTCGAAGTTAAAAAAGCCAATTACGATCAGATCGAGCAAACGGTGAGCCTGGACGTCTGGCGCGCTTACCAACTTTTAAACACGGCTCGCGAGAGTTTTAACAGCAGCGAAGATTTGGTCGCCAGCGCGTTGCAGTCGGAAAAGGTGGCGATGGGCCGCTATAAAGCGGGGGCCGGCAATATTATCGATCTGTTGAATGCGCAATCCAGCCACGCCAATGCCCGGCTGCAATTGATCCAGGCGCAATACACCTGGTTGACGCAAAAAGCCCAGTTAGCCCAGGCCTTGGGGCGTCTTGATCTTTCCTCCATTCCGGCGAGGTAATAATTTATGGTTCGGTATAAGTTAATCGTTTTTCTTAGCCTGGTTGCTATTGCTGCCGGTGTTTACGGATTCCATATTTGGCGGACAGCCGAACAAGCCCCGCATTACCGGACCGAGCAAATAGCCAAAGGCAATATCGTCAAAACGATTTCCGCCAACGGCACCTTAAATCCGGTGGTTTTGGTTAATGTCGGCACCCAGATTTCGGGCGTGATCAGTAAGCTCAACGTCGACTTTAATGACCGGGTCCATAAAGACCAAGTGCTCGCTGAAATCGATCCGTCATTGATCGACGCCCAGCTCCAACAAAGCCGGGCGGCGCTTGCCAATGCCGAGGCTTCGCTGAAACTTGCCGAGGCCAACGAAGCCAGGTCGAAAGCGTTATTTGCCCAGGATTATGTGGCCCGGTCGGATCTCGACCAAGCCGTGCAGGCCAGGGACGCCGCCAGGTCGCAAGTGAATTCCGCGCTCGGCCAGCTCAAGCGCGATAATGCCAATAAGGGTTATACCATTATCAAATCCCCGGTTTCCGGCGTCGTGGTGTCGCGCAATGTCGACATCGGGCAAACCGTCGCCGCCAGTTTTCAAACGCCGACTTTGTTCACCATCGCCCAAGACCTGAAACTCATGCAGATCGACACTTCGGTCGCCGAAGCCGATGTCGGCGGTATCCGAATCAATCAAACGGTAAACTTCACCGTCGATGCTTATCCCGACCGGGTGTTCCAAGGCAAGGTTTTCCGCATCCGGCTGGATTCCAAGGTGTTGCAGAACGTGGTGACTTACGACGTGGTGGTTAATGTGAATAACCCGGAAGAGATTCTATTGCCGGGCATGACCGCTTTCGTCAGCATCGTTATTGATGAAAGGAACGACGTACTGAAACTGCCGTTGGCGGCGCTCAAGTTCAGTCCTGCAGGCGTTATTGGCAAGCCGGGCAAGCAAGTCTATCGCCTGGAAAATAACAAAGCCGTCGCGGTTCCGGTGCAGACCGGCATCGCCGACGGCAAGTATGCGGAAATAATCGGCGGGGATTTAAAACAAGGCGATTTGGTTATTCTCGAAGACCAAAGCGAGCATAAGCCGGAAGACAAAGGGCAGGGGCAAGGCGGCTTTCGGGTCAGGGCGTTTTAATGCAGCGGCCTTTGATCAGCGTCAGCGGATTGTCTAAATATTATTTGGAGAATATGCCGGTGCTCAAGGACGTTACTTTCGACATCGAAAGCGGCGAGTTTGTCGCGATCATGGGCCATTCCGGTTCAGGAAAATCGACACTGATGAATATACTCGGCTGTTTGGATACCGCAACAGGCGGTCATTATTACCTGGAAGGCAGGGATACCGCCGCGTTGAACTCGGACGAACTGGCTTTATTGCGCAACCGCTTGATCGGCTTCGTTTTCCAAGGCTTTAATTTGTTGCCGAGAAGTTCGATCTTGGACAATATCGGTTTGCCGCTGCTGTATGCCGGCAAGAGCAAGGCCGAGCGCCGCGAAAAAGCCCTGGTTATGCTGGAACGGGTCGGTTTGGCCGGGTTCGGCGAACGCAGGCCGAATCAATTATCGGGCGGGCAACAGCAGCGCGTGGCTATTGCCAGGGCCTTGGTTACCGATCCCAAATTGATCCTGGCCGACGAACCGACCGGCAACCTCGATACGCAAACCGGCGAGGACATTATGAGAATTTTTCATGTCTTGAATAAAGAGCAAAATATCACGATCATCCTGGTCACCCACGAACCGGATATTGCCAAGCACGCTAAGCGATTGATCCGGGTGGTCGATGGCAAAATCGCAAGCGATCAACCGTCATGATTATCGGCGCATTATTGGGCGAAGGCTGGGCGGCGATGCGTGCGAACCGCTTGCGCACGTTGTTGACGATGCTGGGCATGGTTTTCGGCGTCGGCGCGGTGATCATGATGCTGGCGATAGGCCAGGGCGCGCAATTGATGGTCAACGAATCGGTCGCCTCGATGGGCAGCAATTTGTTTATTGTATTGTCGGGGTCAACTTCATCAGGCGGATTGCGGCAGGGTTCCGGCACGGTGCCGACGCTGACCTTGTCCGATGCCCAAGCGATCGGTGAATTGCCTGAAATTGCCGCGGTCGCGCCAACGCTGCCGAATAACGCCCAACTGATTTACGCATCGAACAACTGGAGCACCCAGGTGTCCGGGACTACGCCCGCTTATCTCGATGTCCGGGAATGGCCGGTTATTTCCGGCGAAGCGTTCAGCGACAGCGATGTGCGTTCGGCAACCCGTGTGTTGCTGATGGGACAAACCGTGGCGCGCAATCTTTTCGGCAATGAAGATCCTGTCGGCAAAATGGTCAGGGTGAAAAACAGCCCGTTCCTGGTGCTGGGCGTTCTGGCATCAAAAGGCCAAAGCCTGGATGGACGGGACCAGGACGACACCGTGTTTGTGCCGATTACCACCGCCCAGCGCCAACTGTTCGGCAACCAGTTCCCCGGCATGGTTCGCTTTGTCATGGTCAAAGCCAAATCGGCCGACGTGATGGATAGGGCAGAACACGACATGAACGAATTGCTCAGGACAAGGCACAGGATTCATCCCGGACAGGAAGATGATTTTTCGGTGCGCAACCTGACCGCGGTTGCACAAGCCGCGGCCGGCACCACGAAAGCGATGTCGACGATGCTCGGCGCGATTGCGTCGGTGTCGCTGCTGGTCGGCGGTATCGGGATTATGAATATCATGCTGGTTTCGGTGACCGAAAGAACCCGTGAAATCGGCATCCGTATGGCGATAGGGGCAAGAAAGCGCGACATTTTGCTGCAATTTCTTTTTGAAGCGGTGATGATTTCGCTGGCCGGCAGCTTCATCGGCGCGGTGGTGGGCATCGGGTGCGCGTATTTTTTCAGCCGCTTCTATGGCGCGCTGGTCGTGGTAACGTTGAGTTCGGTAGTGCTCGCTTTCGGCGTCGCCGTAGCGGTCGGGGTGTTTTTCGGTTTTTATCCGGCGCGTAAAGCCGCCAATCTCAAGCCTATCGAAGCGTTGCGCTTTCAGTGAATTAACCGGAGTGCAAGCTTTGCTTGCGCTTGCAGGCGAAGCCTGCACTCCGGTGGATATTCGTTGGCGTGCAAGCTTCGCCTAAAGCGCCTATTTTCCTGATGCCATAAGCCCGGCCGAGGCAGGCGTTGACCATTTCCGCATATTTCTCGTGTAAGAACTTAAAGCTTTTAAAATGGATCGTTTTTGTCTTTTCGGCATTGCCTTAGGTACTCATGCGTATAGTATTTTAAGTTGCAAATATTGTATTTTTAAGCTGTGCCAGGAAATACATTAGTCATTGTTGGATGCTTCAAATATACCTACTTCACTCTGTTTATGACGTATGCCAATAAGGTACAGGACGATTTAGGCCGCTTTTAGCCGAGGCATTACATAAAAGGAAGATTTTGTATTGTGTCAAGACTCATCCTCTATTAGGAAACAGGTTTACATCCGGAGTGTTTTTAATGCGCAGTGTCTTAACCGAAATTTCATCCAAATTGTTTGGGCTATCAGTCCTGATTTTTGTTTTAGCATTATTAATACCTTTTCTGGAAGACTGGTTTTTACTGGCGGAAAACAGTGAAACAGCGGTGCATGAGCCGGCTAGCTCTCTTAAGAAAACCAACAAGGGCCTGGAACCGGAACACACGCAAAACACGGCTACAAACGATGGATTACAAGCATCGATAGTGCAGCTTCAGGGCGAGGTTAGGCAAAGCCAAACCAACGGATTAAACGAATCCTCTCAAAACGAGGGCTTGGAACAGGAACGCTCACCAAGCCCTGCTATCGATGATGGATCGCAACTACCCATAACTCAGGCTCAAGGCGAGGTTAGCCGGGACCCGGCAAATCCGCCTGCCGGCAATTCCGGCAGGCCGTCGCCGGATAATGAAAGCAAACAATCTTCCCGGCACGGGCCGATAAGTCTACTCGTGCTGGGCGGAAACTTTTTTTTGTCGGGGCAGGCGACGCCCAATGCGGATATGCAACGAGAGATCGATAAGATTATCCCGCTTATCAAAACTCAAGCCCTGGATAGCGTCGTCGTTGAAGGACACGCCGACAGATGGGTGCCGGATGGCGTAAGCCCTGCTTTGATCTCGAAATTGAATCAAAGCATCTCACTGCGACGTGCAAACGCAATCGCCCAGATGCTGAGGCAAAAGGGCATCGCCAGTGACAGAATTATTGTTCATGGCCTTGGCGACGCTGTTCCGCTTGCTTCCAATCTTACTTATGAGGGGCGGGCTAAGAATCGCCGGGTCGAGGTTAAGCTGTTGCCCGCTCGGCAGTAATATTGGAGATTGAGGTAATAAAGATTAACTATTCAGTGGATGGAGAAATGGAACACGGATTCAACGGATTGCACTGGTTCCCAAGCTCCGGCTCTCGTCGTTATACACAAGTCTGTTCAAGACCGTCATTTTTGCATGGAGTCTGAAACGGCAGCTCTGGATGTAGGCCGGAATAAGCCCGCCCGGCGATAGCAAGGGCGGGTGTTTCCGGCAATCGGAGCGCCGGAAACACCTATCCTGCGCTTAACGCGCGGACAGGCTTATTCCGGCCTACGTCGAGATGTGTATAACGATGAGAGCTGGAGCTTGGGAACGAGCGGAAATAGAACCTTCCTAAGGAGTATTTGCTTAAAGCCCGCTGTCAGGATAATCGCTATTAGGCGATTATGGATGACGCGAACAAAATATCCGGCGTTGTACTGGAGTACATCCGGTTTTTGAACAATCCAGCTAGAATTAAGGTCGTATGTATACACATCATTTTTCATTAAAAAGCTTACCGTTTGAAAACGTTCCCGATCCGGCCTATTTCTTCAGCCAAGGCGAATATAGCCGTGTGTTCAGCCGCATGATCGACAGCTTGCGGGCAGGGCGAGGCTTGATGGTTGTCGCGGGACCCATCGGCACCGGGAAAACCACCCTGTGCCAGAAGCTGATGGTGTCCGTGCCCGAAAAAACCAGGATAATCTGGTTGGGCGAACCGCCGGATACCAGTGAAGAACTATTGCTTTTCCTGACCCAGGAGTTCCGTATCGACTCCGGATCGTCCGGCAGGATTTTTGTTTTAAGGGACATTAAAGAGCATTTGCTAAAGTTGCACAACGAAGGCAAAAGCTGCCTGCTGATTATGGATGAGGTGCATAAAATATCCGACGATGTACTGGAGTGCGTCCGGCTTTTGAATAATCTTGAGCAAGGCGGCATTAAGCTGATCCAAATGCTCTTGCTCGGGCAGGAGGAGTTCCTCGATAAATTGTACCGGCCTGAACTGGAGTCGTTTAAACAGCGCATCGCCTGGTTGGAGACCATCGGCAAAATGACTCCGCTGCAAACGCATGAATATATCAATCATCGATTGAATGTCGCGGGGGCTCGATCGAGAATTTTTACTGACGATGCAATGGAAGCGGTGATAGACGCTACTCGCGGCACGCCCCGCCTGGTCAATTCGTTTTGCGACAGGGCGCTCCATGTCAGCTATGAAGCCAACAAAACCATCGTTGACCTGGAGAGCGTGAGACGGGCGGCCGATGATATAGGCTTAGGGACCGAAGTTTTTTTATGGTTGACGAGCCGGGAGAAGAAAGCGGCAAAAATTGCCGGGATGGAAGCTTCTCCTGTTGAAGACAGGCCCGGCCCGGCTGCGTCCGTTGCAAACACAGCGGAGTCCGCGCGCATCGCTGGTAAAAGCCGGTCGCAGGACAAAGAGCGGAATACTTCCTCGTGGTCGGTATTTGCGTTAGTGGATAAGTTATTCGATAAGACTATCGGCAGGTGGTTTTCAGCTTATCCGATAGCGCAACTCACTGTTTCTGTTTTATTGTGCGTAGCAAGTGTTTATTTTTTTATTATCAATACGATGTAGCGGATGTCGTTAAGCTTTTTGCTTGGCAGGCAGTCAATAGGCCGATATTTACAGCGGAACCGGTTCGGCTATTGATGCTCGATTCCCAAGGTTTCGGCAGCGGTGATCGCCGTTTCGGTTTTGCGCCATTTTATGAGTTCCAATTCTCCGTTGAAATGTTCCACTATAGCCGTGCAGCTTTCGACGAAATCCCCGGTGTTGATATATAAAAAACCGTCTATCTCTTTTATTTCGGCGTGGTGTATGTGTCCGCAAATAACGCCGTCCAAATCCTGGTCTTTAAGCGTGTTGACAATGCTTTCTTCGTAATCGGAAATAAACTGAACCACATTTTTGACTTTGAATTTGACAAAGGCAGCCAGGGAGAAGTTTGTCTGTACGCCGAACCAAAGCCTGATAATCCGCAGTAAGCGATTAATTTCAATCAGAAAGTCGTAGCCGTCGCTGCCCAGCTTGGCAAGCCACTTATGGCAGGTGGCAATGGTGTCGTATTCGTCGCCGTGGACGATCAGTAATTGCTTGCCGGCGGATGTGGTATGAATATCTGAATTTTTGACAGTGATGTCGCCAAAGACATGATCGTCGTAGTGCCGGACATTTTCGTCGTGATTGCCGGGAATGTAGATGATCCGGGTGCCATGCCTGGCTTTGCGCAGGACTTTTTGGATCACTGTATTATGGTCCCTGGGCCAATACATTTTCTTGGATAGCGACCAAAAATCGATAATGTCGCCGACCAAGTAGAGCTTTTCACTGTCGTTGTATTTTAGAAAATCGAGTAAAACATCGGCTTGGCATTGGGTGGAACCCAAGTGCAGATCGGAAATCCAGATGGTTCGATAGGTGTTATTGTCCATAATCAAACTGTTAACATTGTATTACAGGAATTGGGGCGCTTTATCGATGAATGTTAACAGACGTAAATGAAAGTTATGTTACAGCTAGACCTTCCAGGTTTTTAAAACCTGGAAGGTCTACTTAATAAACCGCCGCTTTTAGCTTAAACAAACCTCATCGTGGGTAAACCGGACCCGCTCCTCGGCCGAACGCCCCAAGGCTTTGGCAAACCACGGCGGCGGCGCATCGAACACTTTTTGAAACTCCTTCAATTGATCGACCGCTTCGGCGACATCCGGAATCTTGATCGGGTAAATATCGGCGCGTATCACTTTTGCCGCAGCCGGGCCGCCGATCGATTGCACGAACATCACATGACAGTCTTTAATCAAATTGGCGCGGAATAGGTTCCTGTCATCGCTGCTGTCGGCTTCAATCGTCGAGCGTATATCAACCAGTCGATAATCATCTTGCGATAACTGATAAACCAGAAAGCGGATGCAGGAACCGAAATGGCCGTTAATCAGCGCGCCGCTGTTTGAACCTATCGCAACACGGATAGAATCGGGCAGGTCGCCGTCTTTATAAGGCATTATTTCCGGCAGGTCTTCATCTTCCGCTTCATCGCCCCACAGGTAACGCACCGCCAGTTTGATATTGGCAAGACCGATGCCGATGTCCTCGCCGTCTTCCTCGCCATCCAGGCTGCCTAGGCCGGTTTTAAGATTGGTGACGGTGATCGATTTCAGTTTTTCATCGTCCAGCGGCGAGCCGACGCGCTGATGTAATATTTCCAGCAGCCGGGGGATGTCGATGCCGGGCAAGATGCGCGATGCCAAGGCAATGCGTAAGGCGAGTTCACGGGGCAATGCTTCCATTTTAATCTCCTGATTTAACAAGCTTTGATGAGTTTGAGTATTTTTCTGGTGGAGGCTAAGTCCAACGCAGTGAAATCGTCGTGGGTTTTAAGCGCCGGATCGGCCCCGGCCTTTAATAATTGTTCGACAACTTTTTCCCTGCCGCTGGAAGCCGCATAAATCAAGGCAGTAGCGCCGGAGGCGGCGTTTTGATGATTAATATCGACGCCTGCACCGATCAGCGCCTCGATACAGTCGCCGCTATCGGCATAACAAGCCGCCCATAATGCGTTGTTGCCGTATTGATCGCTTACGTCCAGCGCTGCCTGTTGTTCGATCAAAAAATCGACGACATCGTTACGGCCTTGCTGAGACGCTAAAATCAACGGGTAAATGCCGGCGCTGTTTTTTAACGCCGGCTGAGCTACAGAAAAATAGTTGTTTTGCAGCCAATCCCGTATTTCCGGCGTCATCATGCTTTTTCTTTCCAGCCGGCATAACCGCTTTCCAGGCTGTAGACATCCTTAAAGCCGAAATCGCTGAAAAATTCGGCCAGATGCTCGCTGGCATGGCCGTAATAACAATAAATCAGCAAACTGCGTTGTTTATCGCCGCGTTTGACTAATGAATCTTTCAAGCCTTCATGAACATGCAGCGCATCTTCCAAATGCCCGGCCCGGTAATCTTTTACCTCCCGGCAATCCAGAATCATCGGCTTGGACTCTTTAATGAGGGTTTTTGAATCGTCAACGGAGATGGTTTTGTATTTCTTCATGGTCGTGTTAATGACTTAACAAGGTCATTCCTCTGTGAGATACGAAGGTTGTCGTATTACCAACAATAAAATAGATTTTGTGGCTATAAAATGTAGCGTTCGGGTACTTGGCGGCTCTATTTCTTAGGGTTAAGGTTTATATGAACTAAGCTAAGCAAATTATTTGCCATAATCTTGAAGAGTCCGTGCTTCTTAAGGTGCGGCCGATTAACAGGCAAAAAAAAGCGCCCTAGTCGAGAAAATAGGACGCTGAAGGTACAACGCTCAGGATAAATAAGGCTAATCAACACTGTTAACTATGTAAATCATCAAGCATTAATGATGCCAATATTTAATGTTCAGATAATTCGGGTTATTGCTGTTTTTTTATCGAGGTTTAAATAACAACCCGCGTTGCTTTTGCACCAAGTTGATGCCCAGGCATGTTCTTGTTTAGTGCGTTTCTTACAAAAACTTAAATTGCACCCACCGCGGCTTCTTTAACCACCTCAATGGTATTTTCTTCCGCTTCCGCAAATGAGACGACCGGGGTTTTGGGGTTGTATGATTTGGCAGCAGCGTAAGCGATGGCGACTTTATCTTCAGCGGATTGGCCTTTCAGTTCGCTTTTTTCAATATACAGTTCTTCAAGCAATTCGTTCCATACCAGGCCGTCCTTGAAAGGAATTAACTTATAAGTGATGCCTTCCAGTTCTACTTGTAAGCCTTTGCCGATGTTTTCCACATAGATTAAAGCGATGCAGTCGTCGGCAATATCGGCTTTGTATTTTTCAACAAAAAACGGCAGTAAATCGAGGGTAGGCAACAGGCCGTTGATAAATTTGATCTTGTTGTTTTCAACGATCAAAGCGGAATGAATCAACAACGCTTCGGGGGGCTTACGGTCGACTGTCGAGCCATCGCGCAGTGCTCCTTCTTTGATGACCAAGTCGCCGCGATAAGCATAAACGCCAGCGGTACCGGTTTGGCCGTTGACCAAAGTGACAGTTAATAATCCTTTAGTTTGGTAGGTTTCTAATAGCATTGTTTTTTCTCCGGATGAGTAAGGTGTAGAGGTTTTGCGTTTGCAAGTTGGTAATAACCTTAATAAAGCACGGTTTATGCCATGTTGGAGTGTTGTGTTGTTTTGTTTTAAAAACAGAGGGATGGGCGTGTTTTAGACAGTGTGATTGTTGGGATTATTGATATTTAAGCCAACAAGGTGAATTGATTTTGTGAGAAATTGTCGGGAATCTTACATTTTAGTGAGCTAGGTTAAGGGATTTCACCACGAAGACACGAAGAGCACGAAGAACACGAAGAGCATTAAAGCACTGCTGGTTCCCAATCTCCGGATTGGGAACCCAGGAGGCGAAGCTCCAGCTTCGCGAGACAGGACACTTTTATTATTTCCACGCTGAAGCGCTCGTCGTTATACACATCCCGGAATAAACCTGTCCGCGCGTTAAGCGCAGGACAGGTGTTTCCGGCGCTCCGATTGCCGGAAACATCCGCCCTTGCTGGCGCCGGGCGGACTTATTCCGGCCTACATCCGGAGCCGCCGTTTCAGCCGTCATGCCAAAATGACGGTCTTGAACAGACTTGTGTATAACGACGAGCGCTACGGCGTGGGAATGAGAAAAATTCGGTTACGATTATATAAACTTCGTGTTCTTCGTGTCTTCGTGGTGAAAATTTTTTTCAGCTTACGTCAACTTGATTCGGAAGCGCGATGTTATGCACATCCCACAGCCGCTTATAACTGCTATCCATGCGCGAAAGTTTGGCCGTGACTTGATTAAGCCGGTTAAATCCGGGAAAGCGGCCTTTTTTGCCGCTACCGTACCAGTGTTCCATGGCTTGGTTAAGTTGTTGCCGTTCTGCATAATCCTGGGCGATCTGGCCTTTCAGCCACATCATGCTATTGCCGGGCGTTAAATCGACAATCCGGTAGCGCACCGCTTCATCGAAAATACGCACCCCGCCGCCTTCCGCCGCCGTTTGCGACAGTTTGACCGGATCGACAACTTCAACACCGGCCAGGTAATCAATCGCGAATTCGTGCAGCTCGGGCAGCCACGGCACCGTCGGCCCCATTAATACAGTAGTCGCATGCTGGGCAAGCTCGGCCAAGCGCGGAAAGGTTTTATTGGTAATCGAAGTGGCCGTTAAAAATACCCAGTCGGCATCCGGCAACAAAAATTCACAGGCAGGATCGGGATAATCGCCCGGCGCGGACTGACGCTCAATGACGCTGAGGTCGAAGTGTTCGGCATAAGCTTCAATGCCTGGATAACGGCCGATGACCGCGACTTTTTTGCCTTGCAGCCGAGGCAGGAAATGATCGAACACCGCCAGATTGGCGCGGCTGGGCGTAGGTAATAAGGTTATGCCGGAAGGGTGTTCGTAGCGGTTTAGGCTGCAATTAATCGCGGCCATCGCCACTGTGGCTTTGTAAGGCTCCCAATCGCTAATCCATCCGGCCAATTCGGCTAAGGTTTTACCTGCCAAGGTTCCGGGCCACGGCAGGGTGCGGGTCGGAATGCCGGGACTCATCGCCAAGCCGGTCTGTTGCGCTTTGCATACGGTCCAAACCAGGCCGATGTTTAATTCGCTAACTTGGCTATCGCTACCGGCATAATCCAGTAGCAGTTCATAAATTCGCGCCGGATTTTCCATATCGGTTATTTGGGCATTTCCAGCAACTTGGGTTCGGATTTAATTTGTTCGGCTTTACCCCAAGCGGTAACGCTTTCAACAAAGCGATTACGTTTGCTCGGATGCGGCTTGACGACATCGTATTCCGCGTAAAAAGTGCCGTCGCTATTAAACTGGAGCCGGCCTATGCGCTGTTTTTTGCTTTTATCGTACCAATAGCAGGCTAGGTTGTCCGTTTCGGCATAAGGGTCTTTGATCAGTTCAAAGCTGGCATCCTCATATTTGGGGTAATATTGGATTTCTTCTACGGCAAAACCCAACTCGTTGATTTCTCCAATCAGCCGTTGGCATACGGATTCAGCCAGCTGACGGTTTATGGCGATATGTTCGGATAAATTCATTACTCAGTAATTCCCGCAGCTAAATCGATAATGACTGATGCACCGGAAAGGTCTTTTGGATCGAGTTGTTGCAGGTGCGACAAAAGCAACTGTGCATCTAGGGTGAAGCCAAGCCTTAGCTTGATAAATGCCAAGGCTTTCAATGTATATAAATAGAACAGAGTGATGTCATTGGCATATAAATCCCATTTTGGGCTGCTGTTTGCCAAGTGGCGGTAGTCGCTGGGAAAGCCGCCTTGCCTTGCCGCTTCCTCCAGCCCTGCCATAACAATCCGTTCTGCATCGATAAGGCGTTTTTGAAAGAAATAAAACTTATACAGTGCAAAATAGGTTTGCAGACAGTGGCGGTCCAGCGCCTGCGCTTGCAAGAACAGCTGCTCGGCGCGGCTTTGATCAACCGAACTTGCAGCGACAGCCGCTTGCAGAAGATGGTTGACTTCGGAAGGCATATTCGGGCTGAACATGACTCGCTCCTCTACAAACGTAACCGGATTCATTACCAGATCTCGGCAGGCACCATCAGCTCGGCAACCGGCTCGCCGCCGAGCAGATGTTGCTCGATGATGGTTTTTACATCCTCTTTTTTCAGTTTTCCGTACATCACCGAGTCAGGATAAACCAGCACGCTGGGACCCATCATGCAAGGTCCCATGCAGCCGGTGTTGGTCAAGGCTATTTTTTCGAACAGGTTGCGGGATTGTATTTCATTCATGAATTCATTCATGATGTCGGCGCAACCGCTACTGGTGCAGGAACCGCGTGGATGGCCTTGCGGACGGTTTTGGGTGCATACGAATACGTGTTTTTCAGGTCTGGGCATGGTTTGGGTCCTTATTAAAAATTGGGCGATGGAGCTTGTTAAGTTAATGGAACACGGATGACGCGGATTGGACGGATTTACACGGATTTTTTATCGTTCCCACGCTCTGACGCAGGTTGTTATACACAAGTTCAGAAGTAACGCGTCATACCCGCCGGGAAGCGGGTATCCAGTGCCAAGGATGGTAATTTTTAAATACATCCCTGTAATCTGGATTCCGGCAATCCCTGCCGGAATGACGTGCTTTTAAAAAATGTGAGCATAACGATGCCAAGTGGGACTAATCATTTGTGTTTTCTTGTTGAAATCCCGTCCGGCAATATTTTTTCCGCTTTTTATCCGTGTTGATCCGTCTAATCCGTGCCATCCGTGTTCCATTTTTTAAAACTCAAGCCGCTTGCTTATGTTCGTGAGTAAAACAGCTTTTCGGGCAGACTTTGGAGCAGGCTTCGCAACCGATACAATCGAGTTTGTTCTTCAAGCTCATGACCATGCTGTTGTCATCGTCGTCTTCAAAATCGCCGTAATCGTCATCAAAATCGTCAGCGTCAAGCACGTCGGCTTTTTCGACCAGATCGAACACATCGCGCGGACAGACTTTAAAGCAGCGGCCGCAACCGATGCAGGTCTTTTGATTGATATCGGTGACGTAGGCGGGCGTCCATTCGCTGCCGCCAAAAGTTACGCCGGTTACAAATTCAGACATGGTGATTCTCCTGCTCAGGCCGCTTCACTTTGAGCGGCAATTAGTTTTTGGTTGGCTTCGTCCCAGGCTTTACAGGCGTCGTAAGTGGCCTGGGCAATGCCCATCAGTTCGCCGTAAGCGTCGGGAAGACGGTCTTCGATCAGGTCATGCAATTCCATCGCCTGCTCGCTGGCCAAGCGTTTGGTCTTTTTGACTTCTTTTTCCAGTTTTTTTAATTCTTCAGACATACGGCCTCCTTAGTCGGTTGCGGCGGCATTGTATTTTTCGATTAAACCGAGCGCTTTTGCGACTGTTTGCTCGCTTTTTTCGCACAGGTCTTCCAGGCTTGAAAAACCGAAACGATGGGTGTCGCGCAGGATTTTATCGACCACTATCAATTTGCCGACCATGATTAACGCGCGGCCGAAACCTTCGTGGCTGAGATGAACCATCGGCGCGGCCATCAAGCCGGATTTTTTCTCGATCAGCGTCGCCAACGAGTTGTAATAGGCTTTTAGCCGGGCAATGGTGATTTCATCGGGATCGCCGATGACCGGAATGTTCTTTTTGCGTTCTTTGGTCAACACAATAGGGTCGATGATTTTTGCTTCCGACCAGCCTTCATAGGTGCCGTAACTATCGATTGCGCGCAGTTGTTTGATCATGTCTTTGACGATGTCGGAATTTAGGTTAGCGTCGTCTTCTTGTACGACTAATGCTGCGGTGGTCATGTTTTTCTCCGTTAAGTGGTTGTCATTTTGCTGGTTCCCAAGCTCCAGCTTGGGAATCCAGTTTTGGAAGCTCTAGCTTCCAGTCAAACGAAGCTAGAGCTTCGTAGACTACGTTCCCAAGCAGGAGCTTGGGAACGAGCGGAATATCATTCATCCCAACCCTCATCTTCCATCCGGTTAAAGCGGTCGGGATCGGGTGTCTTATGCTGATTAATCGCTTTTGCGAGCCAGCTGGACGGCCCGGCCTTCATTTCATTTTGCAGATCGACGATAAGGTCCTTAATCCTGCCGCCTTCATGGACCTTGACCGGCTGTATGCCTTTGGCGATCAACTGGTTAATCGCCGAGCCGCCGACGGCTTGGCAATACACCGCCGCGCAGCCGTTCAGCAATTCGATCTTGACCGACAATTTATCTTCATTGCCGTCCTGCTGGAGTTCGCCGAACTCCGCGGCTTCGAGCAATTGCGCATCGTCCATGTTCACCGCATAAATCGCGAAAGACTTGGCCGAGCCGAAATGTTGGTTGACCGTTTCCATATCGGTGGTCGCAAACGCTATTTTTAATGCGGTTTCCATAAAATTCCTCTGATCAGTGCTTTGCACGAGTGCCAAGCGTCTTGTTAATGACATGGCAGTGGGTAGTCGGTAAGTTCGTTGGCCGGTTTTTGGCCGTAGAGCGAACGGTAAACCGGAATTTCTTCATGCGAAAAATTGATCACCAAGTTGGCCAGGTCGAACAGCGTTTGCCGTGAGCCGCGATAGCCGATCCAGGTTTTTTGGTAGCCGCCGATGATGTCGTATAACGGAAACCCGGCTCTTAAAATCGGCGTGCCCAGGCGTTCGGCGGTATCGACAGCATGGGAATTGCCGATCACCAGTTGCACGTTGTTGGCTTTGCCGATCAGTTCCATATCTTCAAGGTCGCCGATTTTGATGCTGGCAACGGGGATGCGCGACAGCAACGGCACATTGCAGGAAGTGACTGCGGCAACGACTTCCGCGCCCATTTCCTGAACTTGGTCGACGAACGCATTCAGTAAATCCGCATCGGCCGCAATTGCAATGCGCAATTGGCCGAGCATGAAATGGGTGTCCAGCATTGCGTCCTGTAGTTGCGAGCGCTGCCGTTCAATGCGCTCGGGCACGTCACGACCGCTAATTTCAGCCAATGCGCTTATCAACGCATCGTTGGCTTTCAGGCCGTAAAGATGATCGAGCGAATAAGTCGGCACGCCGGTTTTTTGTTCCAGCAGTTCCGCCGCTTTGGCTAGCGATGGGCCGATAACGACTGTTGCCAGCGCATCACCCAGCGTCGCCATTTCCGAGATTAACGTGCCGCCGATAGTCACCGGACTAAAATCTTCAGCCGTCAAACAGCCGTCCAGCGAATCGGAAAGATCCGGCACGAAAACCGGCCTGAGCTGGAATTGCTCGAAAATATCCCGAAGCGCTTCGATGTCGCCGGGCGTCAGCATGTAATTGACCAGCACATTGACTTGGCGCTTGCGTTTGCCCGGATAGGTTCCGGCTTCTTTCGCATCCGGCACCAGCGCACGGATAATTTCGGTAAGAGTCGCGGCAAAGCCGGTTTCGACGCTGCCGGTAAAATCCGGCGTATTGACCGCGACCACAGCAACATCGGCAAACTCGGGATTGGCTTCCCTGAACTCCCGGACATTCCGATGCACGTCCGCGCCTTGCGTTTCCGCCAGGCCGGTCGTCAAAATCGTAATCAGGGCAGGGCGGGACTTTTCGGCAATGGTCTTAATGCCTTCAACGACATTTTCGTCCGCACCCAGAACCGAGCTGCTTTGGTCCATTGCGGTGCTTTGCAACGGAATTGGCTCCCGGAAGTGGCGTACGAAAAACACTTTGGCGAATGCGGTGCAGCCTTGCGAGCCGTGCAGCATCGGCATTGCGCGGTTAAAACCCAGTGTCGCCAGTGAACCGCCAATCGGCTGGCTGGCTTTCAGCGGATTGACCGATAGCGCTTTGTTTCTTTTCAGGATGTCAGCCATTGTTTACCTCTTCGCTCGCATTCCCCCCTTTAGCAAAGGGGGGCAGGGGGGATTTTTTCCACGGAGCAGGCGCTCTAACCGCCTCCCAAACCGGGCTTTCAATCGTCAATGCCAGTTGCCGCACCAGCTCCAACATGCCTTGATAACCTTCGTAACCGAATTCGCGTTCCTGGTTAATGTCCAAGAACGGAACCTTGGCTTTTAATGCGGTGTACATATTGCGGCCGCCTGCGATCAGGATGTCGGCTTTGTAATCATGGACGATTTTCAGCAAGGCCCTGGGGCTGCCGTCGTCGATCATTACTGTATCTTCGCCCATCAATTCACGAATCCGGGCCTTGTCTTCCTCAGTGGATTTCTTGGTGCCGGTCGCGACGACCACCATGCCCAAATCCTGCAACGCGGAAATCACCGACCAGCTTTTTACGCCGCCGGTAAACAGCAATACCCGTTTGCCTTTCAGGCGCGCTTTCCACGGCTCCAGTTCTTTCCTGATCCGGGTTTCCTCGCGCAGGATCAGCGCTTCGGTGCGTTCGGTTAAATCGGGATCGTTAAGCACTCTGGCGAAATCGCGCAACGATTGGCTGGTGTCGGTTATGCCGTAGTAACTGCCTTCAAACCACGGCGTGCCGTACTTTTGCTGTAACTTGCGGGCGACATTGACCATCGCTTTGGAGCACACCATCATATTGACTTCGGCCTTGTGCATGGTTTGCACTTCGCGAAAGCGCGCATCGCCGGACAAGGTGCACAAGATGCGCAAGCCCAGTTCATCGAATAGCGGAAGCACATGCCAGAATTCACCGGCAATGTTGTATTCGCCGATCAGGTTGACGTCATGGACTATGATTTCCGCGCGTTGAACGGTTAACGGCAACGGGTCGGGATCGCGGGTGCCGATCACATGATTGACCATCGCGTCGCCGGCGATACGGTTGCCCAGATTCTTGGTGCCGTAAAATCCAGCAGAATCAATCGGCACAACCGGAACGCCCCAGCGCTCTTCGGCGGACTTGCACACCGCATTGATGTCATCGCCGATCAAGGCCGGAACGCAGGTGTTATAAATAAACACAGCGGGCGGATGGTAAGTGTCAATCGCCTGCTTAATCGCATGGAACAAACGCTTTTCCGAACGGCCCATCACAATGTCCTGTTCGGTCAAGTCGGTGGTCATGCCGATGCGGTATAGATCCGCGCCGGAAGAGCGCGTGCCCCGGTTGTCCCAGGAACTGCCCGCGCAAGCGATAGGGCCGTGAACGATATGCGCGACATCGGCAATAGGCAGCAGGGCAATTTGCGCCCCGTCAAAAGCACAACCGCCAGCAGAAGCGCCGGGTTTGGGTTTGGCGCAACCGGACTTTTCCTTCTTGTTATGTTCACAGGCAGGTTCGTCCAGCAGCGCGGCAATGTCTTTAGTTGATTTCATCGGCGTGACCACAATAGCTTTGTTTGATTAAGCTAAAGCAATCGTTGTGCCATTTTTTATCGTGTTGAAATTGCTTGATTTTTTTAGTGTTGGTTTGTAGGGAAACTTACAAAATGAAGAAGACATAGAGGCCGAAGCATACATTGCGCTGTACAAATGTACATTTGTGGTAATGTTGTTTCCGATGTTATGCTGTTTGAACCATGAAATCCGGAAGGAGAAAATTTATGCGCTTATCTATCGAAGTAACTCAGGAACAACATCAACGACTCAAAGCGGTATCGGCTTTGCGGGGCCAGAGCATCAAAGACTACGTCCTGGAACGTGTTTTTCAGCCATTGCCGGAAATCAATGCAGCCAGCCAGGAAGACGCATTGCGTCAACTGGAAGCGTTGCTGAAACCGCGTATCGAGGAAGCAGAGCAAGGGGTAGTCGTCAACAAGTCCGTACAGCAAATTTTCGAGGAAACTCATCAAGAAGAAATGCAGTAACGAAATGCTGCCTTATGAGTTAACCCTTTCAGCAGAAGATGATCTTAAAGACATCGCCCGTTATACGTTGAAGCAATGGGGTAAAAGTAGTCTTTGCAATATGCGGGGCTGCTTGAGAGACGATTTCTTGAAATTGCCGATAGGGCGTTTTTTTCGCGTTCTTTCTCTGAACGCTACCCTCAAATACGGGTAACGCGGTGCGAGCATCACTACATCTTTTATATTTATCCTGAAGGAAAGCGGCCCTGTATTATTGCCGTTTTGCATGAACGGATGGATAAGGTTGCCAGGCTTGAGAACCGTTTGGATTGATATGATGTATTTGTTCAGGATGCAAAGTTTGCTCATGCACAACAAGAACCTGACAGCTTATTTTTACAGAAAATCAAACTCATAAAACGCAGATTTCCCGTTAAAATCTCAACTTCTAACCAATCAGAAGGAATCCTCGCATGAAAATAATTTCATGGAACGTCAACGGCGTTCGTGCCGTGCAAAGCAAAGGCTTTGCCGAAACGCTTGAGCTGCTTGATGCCGACTGCATTCTGTTGCAGGAAACCAAAGCCCAGGCCGACCAGATCGATAAGGCGCTGGAGGGCATCGACGGCTACCGGATTTATTCCAATTGCGCCGAACGTAAAGGCTATTCCGGCGTTACTATCCTGTCCAGGAAAGAGCCGCTACAAGTCATCTGCGACATCGGTATTGCCGAGCATGATTCGGAAGGCCGCGTGATTGTCGCCGAATTCGAAAATTTTTATCTGCTCGACGTGTATGTGCCGAACTCCGGCGAGGCCTTGGCCCGGCTGGATTATCGGCAAACGTGGGATCGCGAATTTTTGGCCTATTGCCGGCAATTGCAAAGCAAGAAACCGCTGATCGCTTGCGGCGATTTTAATGTCGCGCACCGGGAAATCGACATTGCCCGTCCGAAGCCGAACTACAATAAATCGTCCGGTTATACGCAAGTTGAAATCGACGGTTTCAGCCGTTTTCTCGACGCCGGATTGGTCGATACTTTCCGGCATTTTCATCCGGATACCGTCGCCTACAGTTGGTGGAGTTTCCGTGCCGGGGCCCGCGCCAAGAACATCGGGTGGCGGATTGATTATGTACTGGCCAGCGAAACGATTGTCGACAAAGTCAAGCAGGCCTTTATTTTGCCGGAGATTCTCGGGTCGGATCATTGCCCGGTCGGCATTGAGATTGATCTTTAAGATGCCTGTACACGAACAACCGATGCGGATTCATCGAACCGCGCTATTCAATTGCAGCAAATGCCCGGAAATGATCGGGCCGGTCGTCAGTGGCAGCCCGGTGTTATCGAAGATTTTACTAATCGGCCAAGCGCCCGGCGATAAGGAGGGCGGATTCGGCAAGCCGTTTGCATGGACGGCCGGTAAAACGATGTTTAAATGGTTCGAACGCATCGGGATCGATGAGGAAAATTTCCGTCAGCGTGTTTATATGGCTGCGGTGTGCCGCTGTTTTCCGGGTAAAAATCCGAAAGGCGGCGACCGTGTGCCTAGCCCGGATGAAATCGTTAATTGTGCAGGCTGGCTGCAAGCGGAAGTCGATTTGCTTAAGCCCGATTTGATCTTGCCGGTCGGCAAGTTGGCGATAGCTCAATTGATGCCGGTTAAAAAACTCGACGAGGTGATCGGTAAGCTTCATCCGGTCACTTTTCACGGCCATTCGACTGAAGCAATTCCGTTGCCGCATCCGTCCGGTGCGTCGACTTGGCATAGGAAAGAGCCGGGGATTACGTTGCTGGAATCGGCATTGACGATTTTGCAGAATCATCCGTCTTGGCGGCAAATTTGCCGAGATTGCGGGCTTGAAGAGAAGTAGTCGTATCTAAAAAATCGTTTCGTTCGGAACGTTGCGGGTTAGACCTTCCAGGTTTTGAAAACCTGGAAGGTCTGCTATGCGTATGGGTTAAACTCTCAACAAAGCCTTAGCCATTTTTTCTGAAAGTTGCTCTTCGACAAACTGCGGTTCGTTGGGTGGATAAAGCTCCACTTCATCCAATTCGAAATTATATTCTTTGCCCAATGCGATCAGTTCTCTGATTTTTTGAACGGCCAACAGTTTCTCTTTTAATTCAGTATCTGTTTTTGCCAGTTCAGAGAAGGCTTTTATTTGTGCAATTGACATTGTGTTTACTCCTTTTGTTGAAAATTACTGCAACGCAGTTGATGAAAAATCCACTATTCGCTACACGCTATAAGGCGTGTCAATCCAGTCTTTAAGTACCGCGACATCACGTTCGGGTAAATAAGAAAAATCCCCGCTAATATCTTTATAAACCGCTACGCCGCAGTTCGGCGAAACCAGTTTGCCTTTAACCATATAGAAGAACCAGGCAAACGGGTAACCGGCTTGGCGATCAAAACGGGTCAACAAGTTATGCAACGGCGTGCCTTTTTTGCCGCTGATGTCTTCCAGTTGCGGTACGTTTTTTTGTTGGGTATTGATCAGCTCGACGTTGATTATTTGCTCGCCGAAGCGTCCGGTATGCCTGAAAGGCCGGACGATCCAGTCGTCGGAAAGCACGGCTTTTTGCTGGGCGCTGCTGCGGTTCCAGTCGTCCATGAAACGTTGTACCGGATGCTCGCTAACATGGTATTTATTGATTTCATCCATGAAAATCGCCACGTCAGTTTTACGTCGATAAGAATAACGTGACGTTCCAATGCAGAATGTTTCTATGCATTCCGGGTCCAGTGGATCAATAAATTCTTCCAGATCCTCCGGCGGATAGTCGCCATTAACAAGCAAGCGATCCGACATTTCATGGGTTTTATCGATGTCGATCTGGATGAATTGTTCGGCTTTGGCGCCGGTTTGGATAACAAAATAAAGGGTGTTGCCGGTTTGCCTCGTGGCGATGAATTGTTGTTCCCGCGCATGATCGATCAGCGTTTGCAAGTCCCTGCCGCATTCGATGTAGGTCCGTTCGGTCCATTCGATTAGGTTATTGGCAATGCGTTTGCCATCCATATCGACAATGCCGCCGAGCCGGTACCATTCTTCGCCGGTTTTGGCCAAGCGAATCGGATAGCCGGGATTCAGCGCTTGCAGTTTGGCAAGCAGTAGTTCGTCGTCAGGATCGGGCAGGGTGTGTTTGCAGATTTTTGCAAGCTGTTGCCCGTCAAGTTGAAAAGGTTGGTCAGTCATTCGCTGCTCCGGGTTTCTCGGTGTTATGAGAAGGTATATTTAACCGATCCCGCGCCAGCCCCCTGACATCGGGTTCGGGATCGTCAAGCAGACAGGCCAGTGCTTCGGGCGCAACGCGCTGGGCGGCGGTGTAACGCACGACCCAATCGGCATCGTTCAGCATGATCACCGCATCGGCCGGATCCATGCGCTCGGCGACGATGCGCCGGACTTCGGGCGCGCAGTCGTCGGCCATCAAGCCCAGGCTGACTTCGGGCAAACGTTCGGCGACGATTTTCCGTACTTGCAGGTCGTCGTCGCGAATGAAGCGGAATAGCCTGCCTTTCGGCAACCGTTTGGCTATCGTCAGCCTAACGATATAGTCTTTGTCGCCGGCCATCTTTTCCAGGTCTTCAGGCGGCAGACGGTCGGCGACGGTCATCCGTACTTCCCGGTCGACATCGTCGATTAACAGATGCAGTTGCGACGGCGGTATCCGATAAGCGACCGCGCGCCTGACCACTTCATCTTCGTCATCGATCAACTCGGCAAGCGCTTTTTGAGGTGCGTAACGGACCGCAATCGCGCGCCGTTCCCAAAACCTGTCGTGCAGGTATTGTTCGGCATAAGCCGGGTTAACACGGAAAAAGCGGTCGATCTGGCGGCCGCTTTCGACGAACACGCAGGTGTCGCCGGGCATGCAGCGCCCCATCAACAATGTCTTGCCGCGAAACGGACAAAGGCTGCAATCGGCAAACGGAACGCTGACAGGACTTTGATGGCCGGACATAGTAAATTCCGCTTAGTCAGGGATGATTTCTGCAACGACAATGCCGGTTGCAACATTGAAATCGTTAGTCAGGCACAGGCAATGTTCCCGGCCGTCGATCAAGTACAAGTTAAAATCCGCATGCTCAACAACCGGCGTGTTATTGGGCAGGTCGTCGTCCATGCAGTAAGTGAAATGGATCGGTTGATAGTGCTGCCTCAACTCGGAAACAGTGTCGTCGCTAAGGCCCATCGCTTCTATTTTTGCTTTGATTGCGTTGATTTGCTCGTTGGTAATCATCCTGTCGCCTCTCTCTCGAACCTGAACCGGTCGTTTGCTTCAATGCCCATGACTTTTGCCAGCCAAGGAGGCGGCGTTCCGGCAATAACGCTTTGCAGTTGTTCGATAATTTCGTTGATGGCGTCAACACCGGAGAGTTTGATCGGATGGATGCCGAGCTTGACGATCTTTGCCGCGGCCGGGCCGCCGACCGAGGCGACGTAAAGCACTTGGCAATCCCGGATCAATTCGGCCCTGAATACGTTCTTATCGTCGACTTCAACATCGTCCGGAATATCGGTATTGCGCACGTCGATTAACCGGGCTTCATCGCCTGAAACCTGGTAAACCATGAATTGGCTGCAAGAGCCGAAATGGCCGTCAACGTTGATGCCGTCGTTGCTGGCGCAAGCGATGCGGACCGAGCCGGGCATATCGCCGTCAACGTAAGTTTGCTGCTTGGGGACGTTAAGACCGGATTTAAGAATGCTTAAAGCGTGCGTCAACAGCGGTTCGTCGACATCGATAAACTCACCGGCTTTAGCGGTTTTAAGGGTATGAAGATGAATGCCGGCAATTTTTTCTTCGGTGATAGGAAGACCGATGCAATCGGTCAACACCGAAAGCAGGCGTTTGGCATCGGTATCGGGCAAGGCGCGAGCGGCCAGCCCGATACGTAAAGCCAGTTCTCGCGAGAGTGCAGCCTGGCTGTCCATCTGCTTATGCCTCTAAAGGCAGGATGCAGTTATCGATTGGACATACTTTGACGCATTGAGGAACATCAAAATCCCCTTCGCATTCGGTGCAGGTTTTTTTGTCGATTTCAAAGACAATTTTGCCCTCGGTGATGGAGTTGGTTGGGCAGACTGGTTCGCAGTCGCCGCATGAAATACAATCCGCTGCAACAATATATAAGGCCATGATTATTCTCCTAATCTAAACGTTTCGCGCGCAAGGTGACGGGGAAGTCCGGTTGTGCGCCCAGCGGTTCGAAATAATATTTCGAGCCGTCGCTGAGCAAAACTTCGCCGCCCCATTTATCGGGGCTGTCGAATTCAACGGATTCCGCCACTTCTTCCAAATCTTTTTTTGGTACGTAGAAGACTAATTTGCCTTCTGCATTTTTTTTCAACATGACACTAGGCATAAATCCCCCCTAACCCCCCTTTTACAAAGGGGGGAATAAAAACAGCTCCTCTTTCTAATTGAATGAGGAATTAAAACTTTTCCCACTTTTTACAAAGGAGAAAAAACACCCCCTTTTACAAAGGGGGGAATAAAAACAGCTCCTCTTTCTAATTGAATGAGGAATTAAAACTTTTCCCACTTTTTACAAAGGAGAAAAAACACCCCCTTTTACAAAGGGGGGAATAAAAACAGCTCCTCTTTCTAATTGAATGAGGAATTAAAACTTTTCCCACTTTTTACAAAGGAGAAAAAACACCCCCTTTTACAAAGGGGGGAATAAAAACAGCTCCTCTTTCTAATTGAATGAGGAATTAAAACTTTTCCCACTTTTTACAAAGGAGAAAAAACACCCCCCTTTGTAAAAGGGGGGCAGGGGGGATTTAACGAATCAAATCGTAGTTATAGTCGGTTGTGCCCATGCCTCGGGTTTCTTTATCCAACTGTTCCAGCACCGCATTAACCAGGGTTGTCAGCATATACATAGCGCCTTCATAACCCAGTGTTGTCATTCTATGCAGGTGGTGACGGTCAAAGATCGGGAAACCGATGCGGATCAACGGCACTTCAAACTCTTCGCCTTTGTACAAGGTGTCGCGTTGGATGAACTTGCCGTAAGAGTTGCCGATCATGAAGTCCGGTTTGTTGGTGAATACCAATGAACGGAAATGCCACAAATCCTTGCCGATATGGACTTGTGTTTTTTGTCCGTAAGGCGAATCGCTGAGCATTTTGTCCATGGCTTTTTTCCAACGTTTGTTGGCATGGTTGCACAATACGTCAGTCGGCTCGGCGCCTACTTCCAGCAGGAATTTTGTCATGCCCATAACAAAATCCGCATCGCCGTATAACGCAAACTTTTTACCGTGCAGCCAGGCGTGCGAGTCGGTCATCATGTCAACCAAACGGCCGCGTTCCAATTCTAATGAAGCAGGGATCGGTTTGCCGGTCAGTTCGGAGACTTTCATCAGGAACTCGTCGGTCCATTCCAGGCCCATCGGAATGTTGATGGCGGTAGCGGGTTGATGCATGATGGTTTGCACATATTTCTTGGTTTTTTCCAACTGCCAAGGTTGCAACAGCAATGTGTCGATCGCATTAGGCGCATCTTTTACTTCATCTTGGGTCGTGCCGCCGGAGTACAGGCGGAACGAGCCGTCCGCAGGCGTATCCAAGACTTCGGAAGGATCGCTCAGCAACGAATAATCGACGCCCATTTCCTTCATCATGCGGTGCATGACGCGGAAATTGCCCAAGTAAGTTTCAAAGCCCGGAACTAGGTTGATTTTGCCGTTGGAACCGACTTTTTTGTCGTCCATGTGGTTCAAGGTGAAATACTTCAACATGCCTTCGAACATATTGTCCCAGCCGGTGGTATGGCTACCGACAAAGCTTGGGGTATGGGCATAAGGTGTTGGGAAGTCCTGTTCGATATGTCCGGCTTTTTTCGCGTTATTGATAAACGCGTTTAAGTCGTCGCCGATAACTTCAGCCATACAGGTGGTTGAGACGGCAATGATGTCGGGTTTGTACAATGCTTTGGCGTTTTCCAAGCCGGCCATCATGTTCTTTTGGCCGCCGAATACCGCCGCATCTTCAGTCATAGAGTCGGAAACGCAAGCCACAGGCTCTTTGAAATGACGGTTGAAATAAGAACGGAAATAAGCGACGCAACCTTGCGAACCATGAACATAAGGCATGGTTTTTTCAAAGCCCAGCGCACACAGCACCGCGCCTAACGGTTGGCAGGCTTTGGCAGGGTTTACGGTTAACGCTTCGCGGTTGAAATTGACTTCTTGGTATTCCTTGGTGGTTGTCCATTGGAACACTTCATCGATTTTTTCCTGCGGGTGACGCTCTTCATAAGCTTCACGTTTATTGGCAAGGTTTTCCTTGTACTCGTCGTTGCGGAATAAAGGATAACTCGGTTGTATGTTTTCGACTTCTTGACTCATGATAATCTCCTACGCGCCACTAATCTGTGGACGACGGTTGAAGGAAAAATATTGCATTTGGGGGGATGTGTTTGCCCAATACTCTTGACTTAAGAGCATGAGCTCCTTCTCCTTGAGGGAGAAGGCTGGGATGAGGGGGGAATAAAATAAGCTTTTTTCCTTGTTTGAATTTCCCCTCACCCAACCCTCTCCCTTTGGAGAGGGCTTATTTCCCCTACACAAAATTAAGCGCTTGCAGCGACCGCTACGTCTGCACTCTCGGCTGTTTTCCAAGGTGCTTTGACTTGTTTCCAGCATGGGTTGTTCAATGTCATGTCCATATCGCGGGCGAAGATGGCAAAACCGTCATAGCCGTGATAAGGGCCTGAATAATCCCAAGAGTGCATTTGACGGAACGGAATGCCCATCTTTTGGAAAATGTACTTTTCCTTGATGCCGGAACCGATCAAATCAGGTTGGACTTTCTTAACGAACTCTTCAAATTCATAGCCGGTTACGTCGTCGTAAATCAACGTCGCATTGCCCATTTCCTTGATCGTACGGTCGTAGTCGTCGTTGTGGCCGAATTCATAACCGGTACCGACCACTTCCATGCCCAAGTCTTCATACGCACCGATCACATGGCGTGGGCGCAGACCGCCGACATACAGCATCACGCGTTTGCCTTGCAGGCGCGGTTTGTATTTGGCGATAACCGCATCGTATTCGGCTTGATACTTGGCGATGACTTTTTCAGCGCCGGCTTGAATGGTTTCGTCAAAATGTGAGGCAATTCTGCGTAACGATTCGGCGATTTTGGTCGGGCCGAAGAAGTTGTACTCGATCCAGGGGATCTTGTATTTTTCTTCCATGTGCCGCGCGATGTAGTTCATCGAACGGTAGCAATGGATCAGGTTCAATTTCACCTTAGGGGTTTTTTCCATTTCCGCAATCGTGCCGTCGCCGGACCATTGCGCAACCACGCGCAAGCCCATTTCTTCGAGCAAAGTACGCGAGGCCCAGGCATCGCCGCCGATGTTGTAGTCGCCGATTACGGCAACGTCATAAGGCGTGGTTGGGAAGCTATCGTCGCCGTCGCGATTTTCAAGAACCCAGTCGCGAATCGCGTCGTTAGCAATGTGATGGCCTAACGATTGGGAAACGCCGCGAAAACCTTCGCAACGAACCGGCACGACAGGCTTGCCGATGTCTTTGTTGGCTTTTTTGGCAACGGCTTCAATATCGTCGCCGATCAAACCGATCGGGCATTCCGATTGAATACTGATGCCTTTGTTTAATGGAAACAGTTCTTCGATTTCGGTCATGATTTTGGCAAGCTTCTTGTCGCCGCCGAAAACGATGTCTTTTTCAGTGAAATCGGAAGTAAAGTTCATCGTGCCGAAGGTATTAACGCCGGTGGTGCCGACGTAATAGTTACGGCGGCCTGCGCGCGAATATTGTCCGCAACCGACCGGGCCGTGCGAGATATGAATCATATCTTTAACCGGACCCCAAACCACGCCCTTGGAACCTGCGTAGGCGCAACCGCGAATGGTCATTACGCCGGGCTGCGATTTACGGTTTGAAGTAATGCATTTGTTCGATTTTTCCAGGGATTGATCGTTAACCGCCAAATGCTTAGCGCGATCTTTCCTTGCTTGTTCCGGGTAGACTTCAAGCACTTCTTGAATAAGCGCTTCGGTCTCTTCTTTTGTTAGAGCTGCCATGAGTATCTCCTACTTGTGCCGTGGGTAATCCCCCAACAGACAGGTTTTAGGATGGAAATCGTAGGGTACGGTGTGCGTACCGTTTTTTGGAATTTCTTGCCAAAAGGTATGCGCAGCATACCCTACGGTTGTTCAGTATTAAGCAGTTGCTTCAGCTGCCGCGGTTACGCCGATAATCGATTCGTCTTCTTGCTCAAGAATACCGAATTCCATCATCAGTTCTTCCAGCTCATCCATTGTGATTGGAGTAGGGATGATGAAGTTGGTGTTATCACGGATCTTCATTGCCAATTGACGGTATTCGTCAGCTTGTTTTGCAGTGGGTTCATACTCGATAACCGTCATACGGCGAATTTCAGCGCGTTGTACAACGTTGTCGCGCGGTACGAAGTGAATCATCGTGGTGCCGATTTTGGCAGCCAATGCAGAGATCAATTCATCTTCGCGAGCCGTGTTGCGAGAGTTGCAAATCAAACCGGCCAAACGAACGCTGCCTGAGTTAGCGTATTTCACGATACCTTTGGCAATGTTGTTGGCGGCATACATCGCCATCATTTCGCCCGAGCAGACGATGTAAATTTCTTGCGCCTTGTTTTCACGGATTGGCATGGCAAAACCACCACACACAACATCCCCAAGTACATCATAAAAAACGAAGTCAAGTTCATCGTCATAAGCACCTTCTTCTTCTAAGAAGTTAATCGCTGTAATTACACCGCGACCCGCACAACCAACGCCGGGTTCAGGACCGCCCGATTCAACGCATTTGATGCCGCCGTATCCGACTTTCAATACATCTTCAAGTTCCAAATCTTCAACACTGCCTGCTTCGGCCGCCAAACTCATAATCGTAGTTTGGGCTTTTGCATGAAGGATTAAGCGGGTAGAGTCGGCTTTAGGGTCGCAGCCGACGATCATCACTTTGTTACCTAATTCCGCTAATGCAGAAACCAGGTTTTGAGTTGTAGTAGACTTACCGATTCCACCTTTACCGTATATTGCACATTGACGTAATGCCATGGTCTTCTCCTCTTATTAGGACGTTGTTGTTAATGACATTAGGGTTAAAGCAAGGTGTGTGCCAAGTGCTAAGTATGTATTTAAATGCTTGATTTTTATATAAAATATTTGTTGTTTGCGGGAAGGGGTTGCGTTGTCTTTCAAACATTTTGTAATGTTCTGTAAGCTTAGTAACAGTGCGGTTATTTACTGTTGTGTTGGTTTTGTCGCTCCGGTGCTCATCTTTAATATATGAGTAACGTATGAAGACCTTCCAGGTTTTACGACTGCCATGGATGGCGGAAGTGCTGGAGCCGCCGGGAGCGGCTCCAGTAAAAACCTGGAAGGTCTGGGTTGCAGTGTCTAATAGAGGGCAATGTATGCGCTGATTCAACGTTGGAGTGCAGGCTCTGCCTGCTTTGTAAGCAGAGCTTGCACTCCAAAATATTGAAAAATTTTAGCGAGACTACTTAAAAAGTTAGCCCCCGTAAAAATCCGTGCCGATCCGTCGTATCCGTATCATCCGTGTTCCTTCTTTAAATACCATTATTGATATCACTATATAAATAGGTAAACGGAGCGGAGCTTGTGTATAAAAATGAAGAAAAAAGAATAATTGTTATAAACAGAACAAAACATTAGCGTCATTCAGCAGTAAATCAAGTTATGTAAATCTATATTAATCAGTCGGTTAAATTATTCATTAAAAACCGGAAAAAACTGGATTGAATATTGCTTAAGTACCGGGATACACCTACTTAAACAATGGAGTTTGCAATGTCTTCTACCGACTTTTCCGAAATACTGGATGGCTTGTACGATAACAAAGTCGTACCTTACTTGGGACCGGGCGCGCTTTTCGATGCGACGAATAAACTAACCGGAGCCCCGATGCCCGCCGACAGCAATAGCCTGATTCTGGCTATGAATAACGGCGTTCCGATGGCGCCCAAATTGATGTACGAGTTTCCCAGGGCGGCGATGAACCAGGAGCTAAAAAAAGGCCGGAACTTTCTGGGCCAGTTCCTGACCAAACTCTATGGCGAGACCGAATATACCCGTGCAGCCGTACATGACTGGCTGGCGGAGTGGCGGCCCGCTTATGTGATCGACATTAACAGGGATACGCAATTGCAAGACAGCTATGCCGATGAAGAACATACGCTGATTGTCGGCGTCGCCAGAATCAGCGCCAGCCAGTTCCGCTTTAAAATCTACCACTACGACGGCAGCGATTATTTTGAAATACCCCAAGAACAGATCGATCACAGAATACCCGTTTTATTTAAGCCGATGGGTACGCCCAGGCCCGAAGCCAACTACATCGCTTCCGATGCCGATTATGTCGATTACATCACCGAGTTGATGGGCGGCTTTGCGATTCCCGATTTCCTTAAAGAATACCGCAAGGGCAAACAATACCTGTTTATCGGCGTGCCGCTGAACAGGGATTCGGAACGCATGGTCATGAGCGACATTGTTTATGGCGCGGCAGGGCAAAAAGGCTGGGTATTGAACAAAAATCCGACCGATAAAGAGCGGCGGTTTTGTAAAAAAATAGGCTTGGAAATACTCGATGCGGAGATTGAAGAGTTATTGTCTGTCGTACTTAACTGATGATTCAGGCCAACGCATTCACTCATCACCGCCTGTTGCTTTACTACAAAGGCGACATCAGCGCCTTGATCCTGTTCGGCCAACACAGCAACGGCAGCATCTGCTTTCCGGGGCCGCTGCCTGCCTTGTCCAGCGCATTGGAACCGGAAGAGTTTATCAGCGAAAAAGTCAGTGCTCATCCGGCCATGCTAGTCAACAACATCAACCGGCTGTTGCAACTGGATAACGACCTGCTGCGTGTCGAGCCGGACTTTAATGAGCAAATCGATGCGCCCGGCGGCATTATCACCGTTCATATGGCGCGCTTCATGCTGCTCGATCCGCCGCACAAACTGATGCAAAGCCGGGACTGCCGGATGAGAACCTTGCCCGAGCTGCGCGGCAGGCCGCCTGCGGAAATGGAGCTGTTGCGCCGCGCTTATACCAAGGTGATGTAGGTTCAAGATGTTCGATTTTATGGACATGGGTTTTGATGAACCCTGCGCGCCAACCGGTCCGGGGCCGTATATCCCGGATGCAGGCGAATGTATGCGTTGCGGCGTCTGCGTTAGCGGCTGCCCGACTTTCCGCTTGTTTCAGGTTGACGAAGAAACCCCGCGCCGGCGCATCCGCACGATCGGCAAGATATTGGTTGAAGACCGGCCGATCAGCGCCGAAGAACGGGAGCATTTGGATAACTGCCTGCAATGCCGTGCCTGCGAGACCGTTTGTCCTAGCAGGATGGCTTACGGACAGTTATTCGATCAAGCTCGGGCCGAATTAAAAGTTAATCTGGGGTGGTTGGCGAAACAGGCATTCAAACTGATTGAAAATAAGCACTGGTTGAGGCGCTTAATGCCGCTATTGGCTGCTTACCTGAAATCGGGCCTGCAAAAACCGTTACGCTTTAGCGGATTGCTGAAAAAACTGCATTTGGCGGAGGCCGAAGCCTTGTTGGGTAAACCGGCATTGCAGGCATTGGCTGTTTCTTATCCTGTAAGCGGCGCGAAACGCGGCAAAGTCGCGCTGTTCACCGGTTGTATCGCCGAGCATTTCGACCGCGAAACCTTGCAGGCGGCGATCAAACTGCTTAATGCGATAGGCTACGAGGTGCTGGCGCCGCCGCAACAAGGCTGCTGCGGAGCGATACACCAGCACAACGGCCAATCCGCCGCCGCATTGATCGACAATAACATCGCGGTGTTCAATGCGCTGAATGTCGATGCGGTGATCCACACCGCCACCGGTTGCGGTGCAATGTTAAGCGAATATCAAAATGACGATGAAGCAGGGCAACTGTTCCGGCAACGTTTGTGCGACATCAACGAATTTTTGCTGCAACACTGGCCGGATGAACTGCAACTGGCGGCATCCGGGCTGAAAGTCGCAGTGCATGAGCCATGCAGCCAGCGCAACGTGCTGAAAAATCAGCAGGCCGTTTATGGGTTGCTGGAAAAGATTCCCGGTTTAAGCGTTGCCGCGCTGGCCGATAATCACATCTGCTGCGGAGCAGGCGGCAGCTATATGCTGACTCATCCCGGCAATGCCGGGCAGTTACGTGATTTGAAACGGCAGGCGATCAGCGATGCAGAGGCGGATCTGGTGGTTAGCGGTAATTTCGGTTGCTCGGTTTATCTGAATGCCGATGGGCGAAAGGTAGAGCATCCGTTGCAGTTGCTGGTTCGGCAGTTGCCGATTTGAGTATCGTATTATTTCCAAACCGGATGGATGCCGTAATCGTGCGGAAACATCGTAATATACTGCACCACCCGAGGATAATGCGCCAAGTTACGGCCGCTGCCGTGCGGCAAGGCGTGGTGCCAAAGCACGAAATCCCCGGCGCAGCCGGTAACCGGCACCGGGTCCAGGCTTTCCAAATCCTGGTCGCGCGGGTTTTGCTCCGGCGCGAGTTCTCCCAGCCATTGATCGATACGATGATGAAAGCCCGGTACGCAACGGAAAGCGCCTTGTTCGGCGCTGACATCGCTTAAGTACAGCAAGCCATGAACGCTGAAAGGAATCGGCTGGGCAATACTGACGTCCCAGTGCAGGCGGCTGGGGCCGGATATATCGATGTCGCCCCGCTCAGGCCGGTTCAGGCTGGAGCGGTCTACCGTAGTCCATAAGTCGCCGGTTCCCCATAGCTGCTCGAAGGCTTTGCGGATGCGCGGTGCGGCGCGGTTTTTATTCAGGGCCGGATGCTGGAACAGCGACACCCAAAATGTATGCGTTCCGTCGTACCAAGTCTCGGGGTTTTGCGGGTCCATGCCGAGAAAGTCCCATATCGCCGCTTCGGCTTCCCGACAGTCCTCTGCGGAAATCGCGTTGCGCAGAACTACGTAACCGTTTTCCTGCCAAAACGCCAAGTCCTCCGTCGACAAGACCGGTTCCTGTATGTCTTTGCCCTCAATCGGATAGGTGCGATGCGGTTGTTCCAGATAAGATCTAACCATTTTATTCAGGCGCTCGACCAGGGCGCGATCAGGGACGCCGCCGAGTTTTTGTATAATCCATTGCTCAAATTCGGCATAGCTCGGACGCTGGTGGAACAGATATTCCGGCGGCTCGACAATGCCCAGCCCCAAGCCCTGCATTAGCGTAAAATCCAGTCCGTACTCGTCCCGCAGACTATCCGCGTCAAGCCGGCCTTCGACTTCCAGCAGCCGTTTGCGCCAATAGCGGCGCAAGTGCAGTACGCCTAAGTCGCCGGTTTCCAGTGAAGATATATCAAGGTCGTATTTTGCAGTCATCTATTTTTTCCGTTTGTTGTCCAATATGGGCTGAGGATCAATCGGCTGTTCAGCGTTGCAGTCGCGCCAGTTTTTGCAGTCCTACGGTCGGCGGCGCGCCGAAAGTTTTACGGAATTCATTACTGAAATGGGCCGAGTCCGAAAAACCCGTCGCGTGGGCAGCGGTCGTGAAGTTGCTGCCTTTGAGGATTTCGCATATCGCTTTCCGCACCCGAATCCAGCTTCGATAACGGCGGAACGGGACGCCGACCTGTTGCGTGAACACATGCTGGAAGCGCGAGTCGGACAGCCCGGCCGTTGCGGCCAACGTTGCAACCGGGACAAGATCATCGCCGTCCGCGCATAACGATTCCACTGCTGCGGCGATACGCGGATCGATCGGTTCGGCATTTGCCCTGCGTTTGCCGAATCCGAGCAGGTCGTCCAGTGCTTCGGCAGACCAGCCGGGATTGTAGCGGTCTTCGTAAAGGTCGCGCATAAATGCAATCTCTCCGGCCGTGCCGACCAGCGCGCCGTCTACCTGGCGCGTATTGCGGATTAGCGGTTTCAACGCATCGGCTCCGGCGATATTCGGTTCGATATAAAACACCGCCAGCGGATCGCCGCCGACATCAAGCTCATGCAGGACGCCGGCCGGAATAAGCGCAGTGCGGCAAGACTGCCAATTGCCGCCATGCAGGCGTAGCCGGAAGCTGCCGTAAATCCCGGCCAGGAAAACCGGCGCGCCGAGTTGGTGGCTGGTGTTGTAGTTTAGTGGTCCGGTAAAAAGCGTGCGTCCGCCGCTGATGTCCCAGAGCGCGTCGAACTCGAAGATCTCCGTCGCAGCACGTTCATACAAGCGCGGGTTATCCGCCATTATTTATACTCCTTACCGTCTCGATCCACCCTGTCTTCACACAGGCGTTTGTAAGCAGTCTAGTCAAATCGCCGGTGAATGACAACCGACAGTGGTTTGAGCAATTCGCCGATATTGGCGTTCAATCAATGGAGCGAAAGTTCCGCTATAACGATGAGGATAACCATGAACAACCAGAAAATATCACTCCCACCGATGACGAGGACCAATCTGTTCCTGTTGGCGTTTGCCGGACTGTGTCTTGCGATAGCGCTTACTATAGCTTGGGTGCTCGGCATTACGCTGTTTTTTCCCGATGGTTTCTTGGCCGGGGTGCTGGTCGAGCGGGCCGATATTATCAGGGCTCATGTCGATTATTTGATGATGGCCCAATTCCTGTTCATCTTTTTCCTGCTATTTCGGCAGTATGCTATCGATCCGCCGGCCTGGATCGTTGCCGCCTGTTGCTTCGGCGCGTTTTTCAATCCGTTGGCATTCTTAATCAGGGGACTGACGCCGAAACCTGTCGTTGTGATTCCTGTTGAAGCGCATTTTCCGTTTCAGGCGGGATTGAGCTTTACCTTGACGACGGTCGGGTTTCTAGCTGCCGTTGTGCTGGTTGTTCGGGCTGCCTGGAAATTGAGATTGGCAAATGCTGATTTAAACCTTCAGTAGGAAAACACATACGTCGGTGCGCCGCGAATTATTATGTTATCGCTGTCAGGAGAATGCTGATCCATGACCGGGCAGCGGATTACGCACAGGCATCGCTACTATTAAGTTAAAACAGCAAGAGGTATTCTTCGCATCTTCGATGGCCTATAATCGCAAGCATACAATTCACTTCGATATTGAGTTTTCTAAAAGCTGTTTTTTTATAGAAAAACAACGTTTGTTTAAATAAATCCATCTCCCTGTAAAACAGGTTGTTAAATTTCCCGTTTATCTATGTCTCAAACCCTTACCAGCACCAACACTGCGCCATCCTGGATCAAGGGCGAATTGCGCTTGGTCGATATGTTGGATAGCCGTATGATCGGGTTGCTAAAAGCGATAGATCAAAGCGGCTCGATCAATCAAGCGGCCAAGCAGGTGGGTTTGAGTTACAAAGGTGCCTGGCAAATCATCGAAAGAGCCAACAACGGGTCGCCGAAAACCTTGGTGTCTACCGCTACCGGCGGAAGCAAAGGCGGCGGCACGTGTTTGACCGAGGCGGGACGTGCGTTACTGGCGCTGTTCACCCGCTTGGAACAACAGCACCAACAGTTTATTGAACAACTCAATCGCGGTCTCGCAGACGACCCGGATACGGTGTTGCTGTTGCAGCGTTTGGTGGTTAAAACCAGCGCCCGCAACCAGATTTTCGGCAGCATTGTTGCGATTCAAGCCGGAGCGCTGAATGCCGAGGTAAGCGTGAAATTGAAAGGCGGCGAGCAGGTGATTGCTACGATAACCCTAGCCTCGCTCAACGACCTGGATTTACAAGTCGGCGCCGATGCGGTTTTGCTGATTAACAGCGCCGATATCGCGTTAACCGTCGATTCGGATCTTAATCTGTTTTCAGCACGCAACCGTTTGTCCGGTAGCGTGATGCGCATCCAGCAAGACGAGGTGAGTGCGGAAGTGACTGTTTTGCTGCCCGGCGGCGAAACCTTGGTTGCGATGCTTACGCCGCAGAGCGTGCAAAGTCTGGCGCTTGAACCCGGTATGCCGGTATCGGCGATGTTTAAAAGCAATGCTCCGGTTTTGGGAGCCGTATCACCTCCCGGATGATCGGCTTGATATATCATCGGCAGCCGCTGCCGGAGAATACGCCGGTTTCCAAGCTCTTGAGACTGTGAAAGCATTCACCACGAAGGACACGAAGTTTTCAACACATTGAGTTTAAAAAATTATTTTTCCAACCAGTAGCGGGACGGGGTATGTTGCCTCCGTCACGCTTGAATTAAAGAGTGGGCGAAAGGTGTCGACGCTCGGTTTTTTCGCCTTGTATCTTGTACCTTTCACCTCAGATTATCCGTGTCGATCTGTGGCCGATACTTCCCTTTATTTTTTATTTATTGTCCGTCAAGTGTAAACATCCTGCTAGATTGATATAATGACAACCGATTTTATAGTAAAAAAATGGAATGCTTGGGCGCCCGGCATGAGTTGTCACAAGGATTGGCAGCAGTGGCATGAGCATCAACGCTTCGTCCAAGCAGAAAAAGCCGCCATGCCGGCGACAGTGCCGAAAGTATTTCAACGCAGATTAAGTCCATTAGCCCGGGCGGTTTTTAACGCCGCCGAAGCCTGTATCGATAGCGATAAGTCCTTACCCATTATTTTTAGTTCCTCTCACGGCGAAGTGAATAAATCATTAGAGATGCTGCAAAGTATGCAAAAAGGCGAGGAAGTTTCGCCGACAGCCTTTAGCTTGTCCGTTCATAACGCCATATCCGGATTGTTTTCTATCGTTTATGCCAACCATCGGGAAATTACCGTGATCGCGCCGGGCCAGGACGGTATTGCTCCTGCCTTTATCGAAGCATTGGGGCTGTTGCAGGAGCGCCATGCCGATGAGGTGCTGGTTGTGTTATATGATGAGCCGCTATCGGATTTTTATCCGTCATTGCCGTTTGCACTGAATGCGCCTGCGATTTGCGCATTGGCGTTAAAAATTTCTTTAACCGGGACCGGCTTGCGTTTGCAACTTAACAGGTCATCCGCTCATCGCGACGATGGCGAGCATGCTTTACAGATATTTTCTTTTATCAAGTTTCTTGTTGCCGATGAACAATCGTTGGCGCTGGGCAATCACAGACATAGCTGGGAATGGCACAAAAAATAGCGGAAAAATTAGGCTATGGCTGGCGTCTTTTGGCAACAGGATTAAGTTTTTTTAGTTTTGGCGTCGGCGGTTTATTGTTGTGGATACTGGTATTCCCTGTATTGTCTTTGTGGCCGGGCAATTCATTGCAAAAGGTTAGCCGCGGCCAGAAAACGGTGCATTACAGTTTTTACTTTTTCATCGGTTTGATGCACCGGCTCGGCGTAATGACTTACGACATTGTCGGACTGGACAAGCTTAACCGTCCCGGCCAGTTGATCATCGCCAATCATCCGACGTTGGTGGATATTGTGTTTTTGATCAGCCGGGTCAAACAGGCCAGTTGTATCGTCAAAGCCGGATTGTTCCATAACCCATTCATGCGCGGTCCGATAGTCAATGCAGGCTACATCGGCAACGGCGATCCTGAGCAAATGATAGCCGAATGCGTGTCCCGGTTGCGCTCAGGCGGATCGATGATTATTTTTCCCGAGGGAACCCGGTCGATACCGGGCAAGCCGTACCGTTTCCAGCGCGGCGCGGCGGCCATTGCCTTGCAGGCCAATGCGATTGTGACGCCGGTTACGCTGAGCTGTACGCCCAGCACCTTAACCAAAGCCGAGCGCTGGTATCAAATCCCCGAGCGCCGCTTTCACCTGACTATGCATGTCGGCGACGATATTCCATTGGACCGGTTTGCACAGATCAGTCCAAGGTCGGTTGCCGTCCGTCGCTTTACCCAATATCAGCAAGATTATTTCACTCAACAAAGAGAGCTTTGTCAGCACAATGGAAAATGAATTAAAACAACTTATTATCGATACGCTGGACCTGGAAGACATCAGCGTCGCGGATATAGACAGTCAGGCGCCGTTGTTTAATGACGGTTTGGGATTGGATTCGATCGACGCGCTGGAATTGGGCTTGGCGATCCGCAAAAAATACAACGTAAAAATCGATGCCGAGAAAGAAGACGTGGTGAAGATTTTTGCCTCGGTTTCAACGCTGGCCGATTACATTCAAGCGGCGCGCGGTTGAGGCGACGATGATAAAAGAGCGCGAAGAAATTTTAGCGGCCATCAGGGTGATTATGGTTGAAATGTTTGAGATGGACGAACAGGCTATTACCTTGGAAGCGAAGCTGTACGAAGACCTGGATTTCGACAGCATCGATGCGGTGGATATGATCGTCAAGCTGAAAGAAATGACCGGCAAAGCGATTAAAGCCGAGGATTTTAAAACGGCTCGTACCATTGGCGATGTGGTCGATGCGGTTTATAAGATGGTTAATGATTGATATGCCGGCTGTGTTGCTGGTTTCTCGTTCCCACGCGCCGCGTGGGAATGCAGTGTAAGGCGCGCTGCGCCGCGAGGATTAAACGCAATGGGCCGTAGCCGCTACAGAATCTGCGATGAAAAAGCGCCGCACTTTTTAACCTGCACCGTGTTGAACTGGATACCGTTATTTACCCGGCCGGAAACGACAGGCATTATTTTGGACGCGCTCTGTTATCGCCAAGAACAACTAGGCTGGAAAATATACGGTTACGTCATTTTGGAAAATCACCTTCATATGATTGTACAAGCAGAGGATCTGTCTAAGGAATTGCCGCGTTTTAAATCCTACACGGCCCGCAAGCTGATCGATCATCTGAAAGAATGCCATGCCGAGCGATTGTTGCAGCAATTGGCGTTTTTCCGTAAGGAATACAAGCGCGAGGATAGGGATTATCAATGTTGGGAAGAGGGATCGCATCCGCAGCTGATTGAAAACGAGCAGGTGCTTCGGCAGAAACTGGATTATATCCATCAAAATCCAGTCAAACGGGGCTATGTTGATGAAGCTGAACACTGGCGGTATTCGAGCGCTAGGGATTATGCGGGCATTGTTGGGTTGATTCCTGTTTTTAAGGATTGGGTGTGATTCGCGGCGCAGCGCGCCTTGACGGCATTCCCACGCAGCGCGTGGGAACGAGATAAGTATGCGCTTATTCGTAAACGGCATAATGGGTTTATCGACCCTGCTATATCCCTTGGCGGTTTTTTTCGGCAGAGAGCATTTCGAACCCTGGAAAATAGCCGCCTTATTGATCGTATTGCTGCTAATCAGGCTGGCGGCGAGTTATTCCATTAAGCACTGGAGCGCCCCTCTATTAATGGCGGGAGTCGCTTATTCCGTATTTGCAATATGGAGCAATCAATTAAACACGCTGCTGTTTTACCCGATCCTGGTCAACGCCCTGATGCTGCTGATTTTCGGCTGGAGCCTGTTGTCGCCGCCCAGTTTGATTGAACGCCTGGCTCGTTTACAACATCCCGATTTACCGCCCGAAGGCGTGATTTATACCCGTCGCGTGACGCAAGTTTGGTGCGGTTTTTTTATTATCAACGGTACTCTGGCATCGGTAACGGCCTTTTGGTGCAGCCTGGAAGTCTGGAGTTTATATAACGGCCTGATCGCCTATGTGTTGATGGGCATTTTGTTCGCCGCCGAATATCTGGTCAGGATCAGAACCCAAAAGCATGTCAGATAAATTGTTGCCGCTGTCCCACTGTTTAATCGGCCAAAGGCCGGTTGATACGCCAATTGCCTATCATGCCGGCCGGTATTATTCGGCCGGGCAGTTTGCAAACACGGTTAAATACTGGGCCGAAAAACTGCAAGCGCAACCATTTCAAAACTACGCCTTGTACAGCGAAGACGCCTATCCGTTTGCCGTGCTGTTGTTTGCGTTATTGCATGCCGGTAAACAAATCCTGATACCGGGCAATAATCGTCCCGGCACCGCCGAGCAATTATCGCCGGACTGTCGGTTGCTGGGCGATTGGCATAGCGGCGAGAATTTCGATTATTGTCTGGCTGCGTCGGATAACGCCAGTCGGTCTTTAACGCCGTTAAACCCTTTGGCGCGGCAACTGGTTATTTTTACCTCGGGTTCTACAGGGCAGGCCAAGCCGATAGCCAAATGCTTGAACCAGTTTCAGCTGGAAATCGCTACATTGGAGCAATGTTGGGGCGAACAACTGGGCGATGCGGCGGCGTTGGCGACAGTCAGTCACCAGCATATTTACGGCCTGCTGTTTCGCGTGCTATGGCCGCTGTCGGCAGGGCGATGTTTTCATAGTCAGGCTTATATTAATCCTGAGACGCTGGTTAATGCGATTCAGCACGGACCGGCTTACTGGATTGCCAGTCCGGCGCATTTAAAGCGCTTGGATAGTCAGTCGCCTTGGTATGGCATTAGTGGTTTAAAAGCGATTTTTAGTTCCGGCGGCGCGTTACCGGAGACTGCGGCGCAGCAGATATTGAGCAGTTGCGGACAGGCGGTGATTGAAGTCTACGGCAGCTCGGAAACCGGCGGCATTGCCTGGCGCCGGCAAGATCGGGCTTGGACGTTATTTCCCGGCATGGCGTTGAGTTGTGCTGAGGGGAAGTGGTTTTTGCATTCGCCTTATTTGGAAAACCCCGCTAGCCCTCCTTTAGAAAAAGGAGGAATTCAACTGGACGATCAAATCACCTTATTCGACGATGGCTGTTTTATGCTACACGGCCGCTCGGACCGCATCGTCAAAATCGAAGAAAAACGCCTGTCCTTGACCGAACTGGAACAACGCCTGATAAACGAGCCGTGGATAGACGATGCTCATGCCTTGGTGATCAATAAAAGCCGGGATGTAGTCGCGGTAGCCGTGGTATTAAGCCAACCGGGAACAGAACAATTACAAAAACAAGGCCGGGGCAAGTTTATTAAGCAGTTGCGCGGAATGCTGGCGTCATGGTTTGAATCCGTGGTGCTGCCGAGAAAATGGCTGTTTGTAAACTCAATGCCGTTAACGGCCCAAGGCAAAATCGAGCAGCAGTTGTTAAAAAAACTGTTGGATTTCGATAGCCGGAAATTCCCGCAGGCGATCAATCTTGAAACGTCTGCCGACAGCGTCCGGCTTGATCTTAGGGTGCCCGAAGATTTACTTTATTTTCCCGATCATTTTGCCGATTACCCGATCTTGCCGGGCGTAGTGCAATTGGCTTGGGTGGAGTATTTCGGCAAACTGTTTTTTGTTATCGATAAGCCGTTTTCGCATATGGAAGCTGTTAAATTTACCCAAGTCATACGGCCCGGCGATGAATTAACGCTGGTTCTCGATTGGAAGGCAACGCAGGGAAAACTGTATTTTAATTTCAGCTCGGAGCGCGGTACGCATAGCCTGGGGCGCATGGTTTATGAGGGTAATGAATGAACCCTAATACTGTTGACCTAATCGGAGCAAAGCCCTCTCCAGAGGGACGACTTGCAGGGATGCAGGAGGTAGAGCAATGCAGGAGCAATTGCCGAGAGGGTTGGGTGAGGGGAAGTCAAAATAAGGAATATTGCGGATGAACCCCTGCATCGTCATCCCTGTTTACAACCACGAAGCCGCAATTCCTCATGTGCTTGCCAAATTAAAAAACTTCGGCATTCCGACATTTCTGGTCAACGACGGCAGTTCGGTGCTTTGCTCCCAAGTTCTGGCAGATTGCGTCGAGCGGGAACCGTATTGGCTGACCTTAATCAACCGGCCGGAAAACGGCGGCAAAGGCGCGGCGGTGCTGGACGGCTTTAAAGCGGCGCAAGCCTTGGGATTTACTCATGCGCTCCAGATCGATGCCGATGGGCAGCACGACGTCAACGATATTCCGGCGTTTCTCGAAGCAGGCAGGCAGTATCCTGAAGCGTTGATTTTAGGCAGGCCACTGTTTGACGGTAGCGCGCCGAAGAGCCGGGTTTACGGCCGAACCATTGCCAATCTATGGGTCTGGATCAACACCTTATCGTTTGCGGTCGAAGATAGCATGTGCGGTTTTCGCTTGTATCCCCTGGACGCAGTCGCGAAGTTATCCCGCGTTACAGGCATAGCCCGAGGCATGGATTTTGACATTGATATTTTGGTGCGCCTGTACTGGCAGGGCGTTAATGTCGTCAATATACCGACTGCGGTGCAATATCCTTACGACGGCGTGTCGCATTTTAAATTATGGCGGGATAACGCGATGATCTCGAAAACTCACGCCAAACTGTTTTTCGGCATGCTTTTACGCATTCCGCGACTGCTTAACAGGCATCGGCTATGAGTCGATCTTCGCATTGGTCGAATATGGGCGAATGGAGCATGATTTGGGGCATGCGTTTTTTGCTGCGCGTTTACCTGCTGTTCGGGCGTAGCGTGTTGCAGTGGTTTTTATATCCGGTCGTCAGTTATTACTGGCTGGCGAACAAGCCGGGCAGGGCGGCCAGTCAAGCCTATCTAAAGCGCATTGCGGCGCTGTTGCCGGAATCGAAATTAAGCGGAAATCTCCTGGACAGCTACCGGCACTTCATCGGCTTTGCCAACGCGATTATCGATAAATTGGCGGCCTGGTCCGGCGCATTGTCGTTTGACGACATAAGCTATCAAGGGCGCGACGCATTGCTGGCTCAAGTCAAGGCGACGGGGAGAGGGGCAATACTGCTGGGCTCGCATCTAGGCAATCTTGAAGTCTGCCGCGTGATTGCGGATTTGGACGATGCGCCCCGTATTAACGTGCTGGTACATACCAAACATGCGGAAAAATTCAATCGCCTGCTCAGGCAAACCAACAAGAACAGCGGTTTAAACCTGATCCAGGTGACCGACGTCAACGCGGCCACGGCCATATTGCTGAGCGATAAAATCGATAACGGCGAATTGGTCATTATTACCGCCGACAGAACCCCGGTAAGCCCGAATCCGCGCGTGAGCCGGGCCGGATTTCTGGGGAGCGATGCTTCGTTTCCGCAAGGCCCGTTTATCCTGGCCTCATTGCTCAAATGCCCGGTTTACACACTATTTTGCTTGAAGCAAAACGGCAAGCAGGCGATTTATTTTGAACATTTTAGCGACCTATTGACGTTTCCCAGAAAAAACCGCGACCAAGCCCTACAGCAAACAATTCAGCGTTATGCCGAGCGGCTGGAGCATTATTGTTTAATGGAACCGTTGCAGTGGTTTAACTTTTTTGATTTTTGGCACTTGGTTGATAAAGAAAGCGATGAACAGTAACAATACCGTGGTTTTCGATGGTCAGCCGTTGACCATCGAAGCCGTTTGCAAGATAGCCACCCAACAAGCGCGGGTTGAGTTAAGCAGGCAGCCGAAATTTATCGAGCGCATCAACAAAGGCGCGCGCTTTATCGACGGCTTGTTAAAGGAAGAGGGTTTTGTCTACGGCGTAACGACCGGTTACGGCGAATCCTGCACGGTCTCCATTCCGCTGAATCTGGTCGAGCAACTGCCCAAACAACTCTATACCTTCCATGGTTGCGGATTGGGTAATTATTTCGATGCCCAACAAACGCGCGCCATACTGGTGGCGCGCTTGGCCAGCTTGGCGCGCGGTTACTCGGGCGTCAGCTACAAGCTATTGAAGCAGTTGGCGGAGTTATTAAAGCAGGACATTTTGCCGTTGATCCCACAGGAAGGCTCGGTCGGCGCCAGCGGTGATTTAACGCCGTTATCCTATGTCGCGGCTGTGTTGGCCGGTGAGCGGGAAGTGTTTTATCAAGGTCAGCGTCAAGCTACGCAAACGGTTTTTGCCGAGCTTAATATCGAAGCGTTGACCTTAAAACCCAAAGAAGGCTTGGCGGTTATGAACGGCACTGCCGCAATGACCGGCATCGCCTGTTTGGCTTATCAACGCGCCGAGTATTTATCCCGGCTAGCCACGCGTATCACCAGCTTGGCTTCGGTGGCCTTAAAAGGCAACGCCTACCATTTTGACGAAAAACTGTTTTCGGTCAAACCGCACCCCGGCCAAAATCGCGTCGCCGAGCGGATACGTGCGGATTTGCAGTTGCGGCGTAGTGCGCCGCGCCATGATACCCGCTTGCAGGACCGATATTCATTGCGTTGCGCACCGCATATCATCGGCGTGCTGGAAGATTCATTGCCCTGGTTGCGGCAGTTTATCGAGAACGAATTAAACAGCGCCAACGACAACCCGATCATCGATGCCGAAGGCGAGCATGTTTTGCATGGCGGCCATTTTTACGGCGGCCATATTGCGTTTGCGATGGACTCGCTTAAAACCGCCGTAGCCAATCTGGCCGATTTAATGGATCGGCAAATGGCGCAGTTGATGGACCCGAAATTCAATAACGGCCTGCCTGCCAACCTGTCCGGCGCGACCGGCGAACAAGCTTTAGTGAGTCATGGCTTTAAAGCCTTGCAAATAGCCGTATCCGCCTGGACCGCGGAAGCGCTTAAATTGACCATGCCCGCCAGCGTGTTTTCCCGGTCCACCGAATGCCATAACCAGGACAAAGTCAGCATGGGCACGATTGCCGCAAGGGATTGCATCCGTATTTTGGAATTGACCGAGCAGGTTGCTGTGGCGGTGTTGCTTGCAGTGGTTCAGGGTGTTGAATTGCGGGGCAATGTCGATGCTTTAAGTCCGGCCTTGCGCAAGACTGTTGAGCAGTTGCGCGAGCATAGCCCGTTTTTGAGTGTTGATAGGGCGTTGGAGCAAGAGTTGCGCTTGTGTTTGGAGTTGGTTGGAAGGCAGTATTGGAGGTTATATGCTTAGCTGGTCGCCTTGTGCGAATACACGTTCGGTGCTGCGGCCAAATACAACCAATCGCTTCGGGTTCAGATGTAGGTGATATTGACGGCTCAAGCTTGAATGGCCGCATTTGAAAGCGGTCATTCATTAATTGTCATTGATCGACAGTTAACGACCCAAAAGCGACATTCAAATGTAGATTTGGCTAGTATATTTAGTTAATGGATATTTTGGCTTCCACTTCAGTTAATCTATTTTTAAGGCGGTTAATTTCAATTCTTTCTCTTGATGCTGGAGATAAGTCCTTGGATTGATATTCAAGGCTAGCCAACGTGTATTTTGCAAGTGCAATTTGAACAGGTTTGGTTTTCAAATAGGCCCAACAGCGTTGCAGGTCGCATCTAATCTTCGGCGTTCCAAGACTTTTAGCTTTATCTAAAGAGTTTTCCGAGGCTCTAATATCGCCAAGCCGAGACTCAATAAGACCTCGTGTAAACCAAACTTCACCCTCATCTGGGAGCAAAGAAACCGCCTTTTGTGACCGTATTAATGCTGCAGGCAGTTCACGCATGTCATGAAATAAAAAATATGCATATCGATCATATAACCAGCCGTTGTTGCTATCTGCTAAGACTGCCTGCTCATATAATCGTAGTGCTTCCTGTAAGTCACCTTTCTGCCTAGCTCTATGAGCGGCTTTTGCTATTGGCGTTCTAAATGCATTTGGAATCCTATCCCCTGAAAATTTCTGTGTTGCCTCAATAATGGTTTTATATTGAGTTCTAGCTAAATCTATATCGCTGGCGGTTACAGCTGTGGCGCTTGTAGTTTTTGTTGACCGTTGCCCTTCGGCAAATTGCAAAAAATTGGTGGCAAATATTATTTGAAAACTACCGCCGACATTTGAAATTGAGCCAATGCCCTTGGATTCCTCAAGACTTCTTTCAGCATCAACAAGACTTACATTGCAAATCGTTGCACAAATTTTAAATAGGTGTCCATCGCAAACATCGGCGATGCTAGTCATTAATAATAACAGTTTTTTTATACTACTAGAGAACCTAATCCATGCATCTGCAAACAAGAACTCTCCTAAATCCTTTTGAAGCATTCCCTCGACTTTTATTTTTGCTTTTTCTAAAGTTTTAAATGGAGGATCTGTTAATGTGAGTACAAATACTTCAAGAACTAAGGGTCGGTTGCCCATTTTTGATATAGCCTTTATTAGCTCCTCATCTGGCGCTTTGCTAATACTCCTAAGGTTAAGCTTTTTTCCTCTTTGTCTAAGAAAATCTAAAGCTTCATCCTGGCTAAAGGATCCTACGGCAATTGGATTGGCTTCGAACAACTCGTGACGGCGGGAGGTAACTAACACTCTGCCTAGTCTTTTGGTTAATTCTTTTAATTCCTTACCTAATATAGCGTGATCATCCTCATTTTCGATAAGAGTTTCTGCATTATCTATAATTATTAAGTGCTGATCACGAGAGATGTTATGCTCTGACTCTGAAATTTTAGTTCTCAGCATTTGTGCTGTTGTCAACACATCTTTTTTATAATAGTCTGCTGGTGGATTTACGCCTATAGTAAGCGTATATAAATGTCTCACAAGTTCTGATAAATGTGGTTGACCAGATTTGATTTTTTCTAATCCATTTATTCCCCATTGAGTTTTTTTTGCTGTATAGAACGAAATAACTTTTGGCTTCCAATCTACCCTGGGATCATCGTTTAGCATTTGGTGTATAAACTCTACTACCAAAGAAGTTTTGCCTAGCCCCCCATCACCGAAGACTAAGCAAGCCCATGAGTCGGAATCATTAGCCCACTCAAATAACGAATTTAATTCTGTATGCCTACCAGAAAAAATTTCGGCTCTTTCAGGTATATAGCAAAGAGGTTCCCATGAAGAATCCCATACCGTATAGCTTGGAAGGTTTCTTCCCTCAAGATCCTTGAAAATGTTAATCCTTTCAAGGATATTATTTTGGAGATCATTTTTTCCATCCCAAGCTTGTGTTTCCATTCTAATTGTTTGTGAATTTATTACTTTTATTTTTCTAATTAATTGTGGTCTTCCATTGAGAGTAGGCGGTAACAAATCAATTGCTACTGATTCAGTATCATTTAGGATGTAAGGCCTCTGCTTCTCATCTAGCTTAGGTAAAAATTTAGCGAGCTCGCTAACAATAAATTCATACGCCGATATTTCTGCATCTCTCCGATACCCCCCCCCGGAAGGCCATGCCCCTCGGCTCCCTGATTTCTTAATTCTACAAGTGTTCTTAGTAACCCAAGTAAATTAGGAGAATGTTGAGAGATTAAATCCATTGCAGAACTGTCTGAATGTATTGGCTTCAACAGTGCTCTACTTGAACCGGACCACCCTAACTGGTCACAAGAAATTAATAAAGCATCTAATGCATCAACTAAAGCACCATCTGCTGGCTGACGGAGTGAATCTATAATCTCTTTGGTTGGTTGATATTCTGAAGTTGGTCGTTTTTTTGAAATCCATTCCAATAAACTGTAATCAATTTGCTGGAGTAACAATCTTATCTGAGAAATAAGATTAAGCCGAAGCTCGGCATCCGAGACTATGGATTTAAAGATATTAATTTGACTTTCAAAGTAGCTATACATAAGGTAATTTTTTTAAAATTGAAAAACTAAAGAGCCGTAGGCTGGGTTGAGCATAGCGAAGCCCAGCAAAAATATTAAAAATTGCCGAATTCCTTTTTATTCAATCTGGTCTTTGGTTTACAGAACCTGATACCTCGGCTGGGTTTCACTAACGTGCTTTATCAGGCTATTATCATTCGGCTCAACCTACACGTTATCAGAGACCTTGATTCAAGCACAAGTCGAATGTCTGATAATGGCCGTTAACTCCAATTTATCGCCTAGAATTTACTGTCTGTTTTTTGTTGATATGACGCCATTTAATTAATTGTACGCACTTTATTCAGTCCCAAAAAAGTCAGCGTCTATGATGGGGGCTTGGTTTGTTTAGTAGTGCAACGGGTTCTTTCTGCATTCCGCCGGACAATAAAAAACCCGCTAAGCCTTGCGACTTGCGGGTTTTCGTAGTTCTTTGCACGGCTCTGAACCAATGTTTGGTACCGAGGGCCGGAATCGAACCGGCACGATGTCACCATCACCGGATTTTGAATCCGGCGCGTCTACCAGTTCCGCCACCCCGGCAAAGAAACGACATTATAGGCAAGGTTTGCCAAAAAGGCCAGCTTTTTTTAAGGTGTATTTAAAAGCCTAACCTGATAATATCGCCCGCTATGAAAAAAAGCGATTTTAATTACCTGTTACCCGAAGCGCTAATTGCGCAAAAACCATTGGCAGAGCGCGATGCAAGCCGTTTGTTATGCATGGATCGTAATGACGGTCGGATAGTCGACCGGCAATTTACCGATTTGATCGATTTGATCGATGAGCGCGATCTGCTGATTTTTAATAATACCAAAGTGATTCCGGCCCGGCTGTTCGGCAAAAAGCAAAGCGGCGGCAAGGTCGAGATTCTTATCGAGCGCATTCTGGATGATCACCGCGCTATTGCCCACGTCAGGGCCAGCAAGGCGTCAAAAGCGGGTACCTTGATAGAATTGGATCAAGGTCATTGCTGCGAAGTATTGGGCAGGGCGGATGACCTGTTTCAATTGGAGTTTAAAGGCGATAACAGTTTGCTCGCGCTATTGGAGCAGATCGGCCATATTCCATTGCCGCCTTATATTACCCGCGAAGATGACGAATCCGACCTGACCCGTTATCAAACGGTTTTTGCCAGAGAGTCGGGCGCTGTTGCCGCGCCCACGGCAGGCCTGCATTTCGATCAGGCGATGATGGAGAGGCTTAAAGCCAAAGGTGTGCAAAGCGCTTTTGTGACTTTGCACGTCGGCAGCGGCACTTTTCAGCCGGTTAGGGTGGAGGACTTATCCGAGCATTTAATGCATAAGGAATATTTTGCCGTGTCGGCGGAGACGGTAGCAGCCGTCCGGCAAGCCAGGGCCAGGGGAGGGCGGGTTATCGCGATAGGCACGACGGCGGTCAGGGCGTTGGAGTCGGCATCCGGAAGCGGTCAACTTGAAGCCGGTTTCGGCGATACCGATTTATTTATTACTCCCGGCTATCAATTCAAATCGGTTGATGCGATGTTGACTAACTTTCATTTGCCGGAGTCCACCTTGCTGATGCTGGTTTCGGCATTTGCCGGTTACGAGTCTATTATGAATGCTTACCGCCATGCTATCGATCAATCTTACCGGTTCTTCAGTTACGGCGATGCGATGTTTTTAAGTTAGATCGTAACTATTCAGCGCCAAGCTCCAAATCCCTCGCCTGCTGGAGAGGGTAGAAAAATAAAGCATTTCCCTTTTAAATTCTCCTCACCCCAACCCTCTCCAGCAGGAGAGGGAGCCGCCATGGCAACTCCTCTGCTATGCTGAATGTTACGCTTAGATATTAATTAACAGGGCTTGTTTTTGCGATAACTCCAAACTTTGGGTGGTCGAAATAATAAACCTCGTTTAATTTGATAGGCCGCTTTTCATTTAATCGATAAATTACCGCTCTGCCGGAATTATCGTTCCGGTTAGCGCTAAACTCCAAATCGATCGTCATTTGCAGGTTTTGCTCGTGTTGTAGTTGCAGATAGCCGTTTAATTTACCGTCCGCATCCTGAATACGGACAGGGCCGTTGCCGGCCGGCTGAATCCAGGCAATATGCAGCATAGGCCGGTAAGTCGAGTCTTTGGCTAATGCGGCATAGCTGTCATCCAGTGCTGTGCTATCCGGTTTTTTATAAGCCGACAAGTCGGTCAAACCGGACGGCCATTGTATTTGACTGTCCGTCTGTTTAAACACTTCGGTACTGGGCATGGCCTGCGAAAAGACGATCAACTCTATTTGATAAGCGCCGCTTTCCGCTAAAACCGGGCTGCAAAACAGCATTGCCGCCAGGCCGTAAACCATCATTTTAAGCATCGTCATTTTTTAACTGCCGGTTTCAGGGTTAATTTATCCAGCAGCTCGGTTATAAACTCAAGCTTCTGCTCGGTCGTTTCAAACGGCTTGATAAACCTTAACTTATCCGCGCCGTCGAATTTATAAACCTGCGCCTGGGTTTGAATCAGCGAAATCAGTTGGTCGGTATTGATATTGGGCGTCGCTGAAAAAATAATACGGCCGCCGCCTGCGTTGGCCTCTATTTTCTTGATCCCCATCTTTTCCGCTTGTTGCTTTAATTCGGTGACGCTGAACAACGTTTTTACCGGTTCCGGAAATAAGCCGAAACGGTCGATCATTTCCACCTGTAATTCGCGCAAATCGTCCTTGGTTTCGGTATTCGAGATGCGTTTATACAATACCAAGCGGCCATGAATATCGGGCAGGTAATCTTCCGGAATCAGCGCCGCGGTTTGCAGGTCGACTTCCGGTCCTCGGTCCATCGGCGCATCGAGTTCCGGTTGTTTGCCGGATTTTAGCGCATCGACCGCGCGCTCCAGCAACTCGGTATATAAAGTAAAACCGATTTCCTGGATTTGCCCGCTTTGGTCGTCGCCGAGCAATTCGCCGGCGCCGCGAATTTCCATGTCATGTGACGACAACATAAAGCCGGCGCCCAAATCGCCGGACGCCTCGACCGCTTCCAGCCGTTTAACGGCATCCTTGCTCAATAAGGATTTCGGCGGCACGATAAAATAGGCATAAGCCCGATGGTGCGAACGGCCAACCCGGCCGCGTAACTGGTGCAATTGCGCCAGTCCCAGTTTATCGGCGCGATTGATGATGATGGTATTGGCGCTGGGTATATTGATGCCGCTTTCAATAATCGTAGAACACAACAACAGATTAAAACGCTGATGGTAAAAATCCAGCATGATGCGTTCCAGCTCGCGCTCAGGCATTTGTCCGTGGGCTATTTCAATCCGTGCTTCGGGTACCAGCGTTTCCAGTTCCCGTGCCATTTTTTCCATCGACTTAACATCGTTATGCAAAAAGAACACCTGTCCGCCGCGCTTGATTTCACGTAAACAGGCTTCCCTGACTTGGGCGTCTATCCATTCGCTGATAAAGGTTTTGATCGCATGGCGATTGGGCGGCGGGCTGGCGATAATCGAAATATCCCTTAAGCCGGACATCGCCATGTTCAAAGTGCGCGGAATAGGCGTTGCGGTCAGGGTCAGCATGTCCAGCTCGTTGCGCAGCTTTTTGAAATGCTCTTTTTGGGTCACGCCGAAACGGTGTTCTTCATCGATCACCACCAGTCCCAGCGCTTTATATTTGATCTCTTTCGACAATAACTTATGCGTGCCGATGACTATATCGACCTTGCCCTGTTCCAGGTCGTCGGTAATTTCTTTTTGCTGCTTGGCGCTGACAAAACGCGACAATACTTCGACGCGTACCGGCCAATCGGCAAAACGGTCGCGAAAATTTTGGTAATGCTGTTGCGCCAATAAAGTGGTCGGCACCAATACCGCGACCTGTTTGCCGTTTTGCACGGCAATAAATGCAGCACGCATCGACACTTCGGTTTTACCGAAACCGACATCGCCGCAAATCACCCGGTCCATAGGATGAGGGCTGACCATGTCTTCCAGTATTGCTTCAATGGCGGTCTGTTGATCCGGCGTTTCTTCAAACGGGAACGCATCGGCAAACGCCGCGTATTCGACATTTTCGACCGAAAAAGCATGGCCTTGCTTGACCGCTCTTTTGGCGTGAATCTCCAGCAATTCGGCGGCGACATCGTGGATGCGTTTAATGGCTTTCTGCTTGACTTTGTTCCACTGGTCGCCGCCCAGCTTATGCAATGGCGCATTTTCCGGACTCATGCCGGTATAACGACCGATCACATGCAAGGCCGAAACCGGCACATAAAGTTTGTCGTGATTGGCGTATTCCAGGGTCAAAAATTCCGACGGAATGCCGCCAATTTCCAAAGTCTGCAAGCCTAAATAACGGCCCACACCATGCTCTTGATGCACGACCGGCGAACCGATGGTCAGTTCATTCAGGTTATTGACGATATTTTCAAGTTCATGCGCCCCGGACTTACGCCGCCTGCGCCGTTGTTGGACTTTTTCGCCGGACAGCAGGCTTTCGGTGATGATCGCGATGGATGGATTTTCCAGCCATAGACCGTGATCCATCGGTGCAACCAGCAGGCACGGCGATACTTCGGACTGGATAAACTTGTCCCAGCTTTCAACCTGCTTCACGGTAATTCTATATTGCCTTAATCGTTCCATTAAGGCTTCCCTGCGTCCCGCCGATTCCGAGACAAACAAAATCTTGCCGGCAAAACTGCCGACAAACTGCTGCAATGCCTGGGCAGGCTGCTCCAGCTTGACGTCGATGGTTACATTGGGCAGCGGATGGCAGTTAAAATCAAAGCTGTTTTGCTTGTCCGCTTCGGCAACGGTGCCGGCAAGAATGATCCGGGCAAATGCCCCGGTTCTTTGCGCCAGTTCATCGGCCGATAAAAATAACAGCTCCGGCTTCAGCAACGGCCTATCCGCATCGTATTTTCTTTGCTGAAACCTGTCCTCGGCCTCGGCATAAAAAGCCTGCGCGGTCGCGTCGAAACTATCCGACATCACTAAAGTCGCGGACTTCGGCAGGTAATCGAACAATGCCGCCATGTGATCGACAAACAGCGGCAGATAATATTCAATGCCGCCGGGGGTGATGCCTTTGCTGACATCCAGGTAAAAATGGTTTTTGGGAGAAGTTTCCGGAAAAGTGTCCCTGAAAGCCTGGCGAAAATGCTTGATGGCCTCATCGGTAAACGGGAACTCGCGCGCCGGGAATAACTGGATATTGTCGATCTTTTCCAATGATCGCTGTGTTTCGGGATCGAAAGTGCGGATGGATTCAATTTCTTCGTCGAATAACTCAATGCGATATGGCGCTTTACTGCCCATTGGGAACAAATCGACTATCGAACCCCTGACCGCAAATTCGCCGTGTTGATAGACTTGCGAGACGCAATGGTAACCGACGCTTTCCAGCTTGAGCCGGTTCAGCTCCAGATTAAAATCATCGCCGACTTTAACCGCAAAGCTGTTGGCCAGGACATGTTCACGGGGCGCTAAGCGGTGCATCAGCGTAGTCACCGAAACGACCAGTGCGCCGCGTTTCACCTGCGGCAACAAGGCCAGCGTTTTCAGCCGTTCCGAGATAATTTCCGGTAATGGCGAGAAAACGTCGTAAGGTAAGGTTTCCCAATCGGGGAAATGCAAGATGGGGAGCTCATTCCGCAAGAAGAACGACAATTCATGTTCAAGCCGTAAGGCGGTCTGATTATCCGGCGTGACAATAACAAACAGGCGATCCTCGTTTTTAATGGCTGAAGCCAACGCCAACGAATCGCCGCAGCCGGTCAACCCAGTCCAAATAAGCGTCTGGTCTTTTTTTTGTGGAATTTGCGGAGAGAAAATCAAATTAGTAGCCATTAAAAATTTTATATCCCGTTCCCATGTGTTGTATGGAAATATGCAGTTAAGACGCATCGCGCCGCGAATCTAGCCAGTCCGTATAAAACTGGAATTATGCCGATATTATAGGCCGCATGGATTTTTGTACCCGTTCGCATGTTTCTCTACGCTTCGGCCTCGAAATGACGCAATTGTCGCATAATATGACTCATGTATGAGCGATAAACAAAATATCGACTTAGTTACTTGCACTGGGTAATTCATTGCATCGCCTTTTGGTAACGGCTTGCACTAAGGTACAATAATTCCGAGTTGTGCTGGGTACATTTAACGACAACATGAGCAGCAATGAATTTCCGTCTGTTACCATGTCGGTCAAATTTAAATCAAATTAAAGAGGTAACATCATGAAAAAAAGTTTATTTCTGGCTATTGCGCTGTTGACTTCGGGTAATGCTTTCGCCACTACCGATCATTATATATTGCGCGACGGCGACTATGTTCGTCACTTAAAAGTCATTAAATTCGACGATGAATATACTGTCAGCGCCGAAGTTGATTACGACTCTACCTCAGGCAGCGAGCACTGTTCGGCGGATATTACCGGCAAAGCCAAAAGCACCGGTAAAGACGAATTGCTGCTGAAAAAACATTCCGAAAGCGAAGCCAGCTTCTGCGAGCTGAAAATTCAACTGACTCCGAACGGCGCAAAGATTGATGAATCAAAAGATTGCGATAACTTTGCTGTAGGCAAATGCCGTTTTTCCAGTCAAGGCAAGGAATTGGTTAAGATTAAATAGTTAGATTCATCAATGTGGCGGGCAGGAAAGCGTTGTCCGCCACATGCCTTCATTAAAATTTATCGCCAGTGCGGTTGCTGTAAATTTTTGTAACTATTCAGCGTATTTCTAATAGAACACGGATGACACGGATTAAACGGATAAACACTGATTTAAAAACGTAAAACAAATCGGGTTAGGACTAAAAATCCGTATTATCCGTGTTCCATTTTTCTATATGCTGAATAGTTACAAATTTTTTATAGCAATAGGGGTAACAGGCTGATAAATAAACACCAACCGAAGCCCGGATCGGGTTTTTTAAACCGGCCAAGCCGTGCTACGGTCTCCTGCTATTTTTTTTATGATAATAGCAATCCCGGAGAAAAATCGGGCCTTAAGTAATCGAGTTAAAATTTTCCGGTATTTTGGAGTGGAAGCTCTGCTTGCAAAGCAGGCGAAGCCTGCACTCCGGTTTTGAATCTTAACTGGAAACTTATGTTCAGGTACTTAGATGTGGATTTATTAAAAGATGAGCTGTAATTTATGATCATGCAGGGAAATTTCGAACAACTGCCGTTAAAGGATTTTACCGAAAAAGCCTACTTGGATTATTCCATGTACGTGATTTTGGACAGGGCTTTGCCGAATATTGCCGACGGTTTGAAACCGGTGCAGCGGCGCATCGTTTATGCGATGTCCGAACTGGGTTTGACCGCGACGGCCAAGTTTAAAAAATCGGCCCGGACCGTCGGCGATGTATTGGGTAAATATCATCCGCATGGCGATTCCGCCTGTTACGAAGCGATGGTATTGATGGCCCAGGATTTTTCCTACCGCTATCCGCTGGTTGACGGGCAAGGCAACTGGGGTTCGCCGGACGACCCCAAGTCTTTTGCCGCGATGCGCTATACCGAATCGCGCCTGACCGCTTATGCGCAAACTTTACTAAGCGAATTAGGGCAGGGTACGGTTGACTGGGCGGATAATTTCGACGCCACGCTGAAAGAGCCTGTGTTATTGCCTGCAAGACTACCGAATATATTGCTGAACGGCACCATGGGCATCGCGGTCGGCATGGCGACCGATATACCTCCGCATAATCTGCGCGAGGTCGCCTATGCCTGCATCCAGTTATTGGACGATCCGGACAGTAGCTGGGATATGCTGTTCAGCCATATCAAAGGCCCGGATTACCCGACCGACGCGGAAATCGTCACTTCGGCCGATGAGATACAAAAAATGTATATCAACGGCGGCGGCTCGATCAAAATGCGCGCCAAGTACGAGCAGGAAGACGGCAATATCGTGATCACCGCGCTGCCGCACCAAGTTTCAGGCGCTAAATTGATGGAACAGATAGCCGCGCAAATGCTGGCGAAAAAGCTGCCGATGATCGAAGACTTGCGCGATGAATCGGATCATGAAAATCCGACCCGTTTGCTGGTCATTCCGCGCTCGAAACGGATCGATGTCGATGAGGTGATGTCGCACCTGTTCGCCACCACCGATCTGGAAAAAAGCTATCGCGTCAATATGAACATGATAGGCCTGGACGGGCGGCCCAAGGTTAAAGGGCTTCGGGATATCCTGGTCGAATGGCTGTCGTTTCGTACCGAGACCGTGCGCAAACGCCTGCAATACCGCTTGGATAAGGTGCTGGCTCGGTTGCATATTTTGGATGGTTTGCTGATTGCCTACCTGAATATCGATGAAGTGATCGCGATTATCCGCAACGAGGATCATCCTAAACCGGTGCTGATGGAGCGTTTCGGTATCACCGATATTCAGGCCGAAGCGATACTGGAGTTGAAGTTAAGACACTTGGCCAAGCTCGAAGAGATGAAAATTCGCGGCGAGCAGGACGAACTGGAAAAAGAACGCGCCGCATTGGAAAAAACGCTGGGTTCGCCGCGCTTGCTGAATCGCCTGATCAGGAAAGAGCTGGAGCGCGACGCCGAGAAATACGGCGATGATCGCCGCTCGCCGATTGTTGCCAGGGAGGCGGCGCAGGCCTTGGAAACCACGGCATTAATCACTAACGAACCGTTAACCGTTATCCTGTCGGAAAAAGGCTGGATCAGGGCGGCGAAAGGCCATGATATTGATGTTGCAAGTTTAAACTATCGTTCCGGCGACAGCTTTCTGGATGCGGTCAAATGCCGGACAACGCAACCGGTTTATATTCTCGATTCGACCGGGCGGGCTTACAGCACTTCCACGCATGATTTGCCGTCGGCCAGGACTCAGGGCGAACCGTTGACCGGGCGTCTTAATCCGCCGCCGGGTTCGTTATTCCTGCATCTCTTGGCGGGGCAACCCGATGATTGGTATGTTGTTGCCAGTCATTTCGGTTATGGCTTCCGGGTTCAACTAAAAGAATTGTTGAGCAAAAACAAAGCCGGTAAACTGCTGCTCACGCTGCCTGAGGGCGCCAAGGTATTAAAGCCTGCGCCGGTACGCAGCGAAGCCGATTCGCTGGCGGTGGTGACTCTGCAAGGCCGCTTGCTGATTTTTCCGGTGGACGAACTGCCTGCTTTGGCGAAAGGCAAAGGTAATAAGCTGATCCAAATCCCGACCGCCGATTTAAGCGCTGGAAAAGATTATGTCATTGCAGCAACGGCGCTTCCTGAAAACGGCCAGTTGAAAATCATTGCCGGTAAACGGCAGCTAACGCTGAAAGGTGCGGATATTGAGCATTATTCCGGCAATCGCGCAAACAGAGGATCGGCATTGCCCCGAGGTTTTCAACGGGTTGATGGGCTGGAGTGCGAGTGATTGCTGTTGTATATTTTGTTGAATAATTGCTGTGTAGTCAGAGATTACGGCCGTGGAAAATTTAATCAAACAAATAATCGATGACCCGGCGTTTTTCGCTTGGAAGCGTTGGAATTTCTATGCTGGTGACGTCATCGTTAAGGAAGGCGATGTCGGCAAGTCATTGTTCTTTGTCGAAAGCGGCCAATTAAAGGTATCTGTGCATGTGGAACTGGAACAACGCCGAAACGTAAAAACAAGCGTCGGCGATTTGGGTAAAGGCGATCTTTTTGGCGATACTTGTCTGCATGAGTCCTCAGTGCGAACCGCTTCCGTTATAGCCGTTACCGACGGCTGCTTAGTGGAAATAAACGGCGATAAACTTGGCGAGTATCTGGACGCGCATCCCGCCAAAGGCTATTTGTTTTACAAGAAATTGTTTGAAATACTTTTTAGCCGGTTGACCAACGGAAACCGCAGGATTGAATATTTGTTGGCCTGGGGGCTTAAAGCACGGCGCGCGTCTGAAAAATCAATTCCAATCTTTCGGAAAATTTAGGTTATTTTTTACCGGCTGTTTTCAGCCTGACGATGAGACGCCGATAATCGTCCTCGCTTAACGCGTCGTTTACTATCAGCACGGATTGTTTATGGGTGTTATCGGTGAAATGCAAAAATACCGCGAACACGGTGATAACTGTTGAGTTCAGGACTTGAATCGGCTTAAAGTCATTGCCGTCGGCTATTTCCCAAGCCAATGCTTCGGTATGTTTGATTTTATACTGCTTTTTTTCCAAGCCTTTAATCGTAAAGCGGAAATGGATGCAGATGCCGGTTAGCAGAAGCAATTTAACGGCAATCGGTAAAGCATTCGCGATGCTTGCGCCCAAGGCCAGCGCATGCATGACAACCAGCAACTGTTTTAATCGTTGGGATGGTTTAAGCTCCAGCAGTAGCGAGGGTTCGAGTTTTTTTTGCAAGTTGGGACATTCCTTGTTTTATTGGTGGTGTAGTTTTTCTTGACAGTCTTTGGTAATCAACGATATTCTTTTTTTAGAGTCTCTCAACTCTTCAAAGCGGATACCGCACCCGACAGATAAGCGGTATTTTTTTGCCTGCCATTTTTCAATTATTGCTAGCATATTCTCGCAATGATTCAGATCAATGTCGGGAGTAGGCTAATACAAGACCCGCAAGGGAAATAGGCCTGACTGCCCTTTGACAGTTGAGAACTCCTGACACCCATTCGTTATTCTCAAAATCAAAGGAGACAGTCATGTCTAATTTAAACACTCTATCCTATCGCCTCACTGACTTATTTAACGGTGAAGCCCATGATTAGTTCACCGGAAGACTTAAGCAAATTGGAATATGCAATCAACGCCTTGGACGGCATCAACCATGGCATTTGTGCCGCCGTAGAAACCCATAGCCCCATTACCCCAATGCAGATTTACTGCATGATTGAACTGGTTAGTCGAACTTTGGAAGAATATCTAGCTGAGTTGCAGTAAGTCTAGTTCATGTAGCAATACATTCCGCTAGTTTTCCGTTTATGCCCCAGAGGGTATGTAACGCATCACTACCATTAAATTAACAAGACAATGACGCCGTAGGAGCGTGCCGCGCCCGCGATATTAGGCGACGATTGCAGAGTTGCAGCGCTTTCATCGCGAGCATGGCCGCTTCCTACAAGGCTTAATTTAATAGCAGCCGCGTAGGCCGGAATAAGACCATTCGAGGCGCATAGCGCGAGATGGCGTTTCCGGCAAACCTCGCGCAATCTGCCGGAAACGCTACCACGCGCTACGCTTGGGTAGCCTTATTCCGGCCTACATGGCTATCGGGTTCTGAAAAGGGGCGCCATGAGGACTCAAACACCATGGCGTCTCCCCATGCGGTTCATACCGCACCCTACATTGATGAGTTGCGCGCCTTACCGCGTTGTATTGATTGCGATTATTTCTTATCGGAAGTGAATAGAATAGTCTGTCTAACGAATAAGGTTAGGCATTTATTTTTATTGTCCTTTAATTGAAGCAATTAGATTTATATAACGTTCTCGCCCATGTTTAAAATCGTCTCTTTTCGCGTTAAGCTGAACGCTTCCATACTGCTCTATTTCTTTTGTTTTTAGTAGCTCATCCATGAAATGAATAGATGCTTCTAATACCAGAGAGCATCCCCTAATATAGCTGTAAAGCAACTTATCGTTGTCTTTGTCTTGTTCCAATTCCGTGCTTTCTTCGTTTAGCCACTCTACACTTCTGTAATAATTTGCAATTCCTAACAATAACGGCGAATGGATTAGATCCCCTAGAAATTGTCTAAAATAGGGGCTGGGGAGTCTGACGTAATAAATCTCATGCTTCAGCTTTTGGTAAAAAGTGGGATTCTGTTTTTTTGACCAACTTGGTAAAAGTCTATCAATCTCAGAAGCAAGGCTAGCTTGATGACACCAGACTTCCAATATTAGTAAGCAGTGAAGTCTACAAATAATCTCTGTTATTTTCTTTTGTTCTGATTTGGTAACTGCATAGTAATTTGCATAATAGGATGCTAAAGAACCTACTATCGCGCCGAGCAATACACTAAATACACTAGAAAAATCCATAGCAAGTTACCTTATTGAAAATATAGAACTGTAGCTTCAGTTAACACGGTTATGCCTAGCGTGGAGGTCAGGGGCGCTACGCGGCTTTATCGCGCGGCTAACCCTGCACCGCAGGGTTAGCCGTCATATGGCATCGTCATGAATGCGCCAATGACTTGGCTATAGACACCATAGACGTCATCAATGGTGGCTATCCTGACGCATTCATCTGGACCATGGACGTTTCTGTATTCGACCCCAAATCCTGCCACGACTTCAGTTCCATGCATGGCGAGGAAGTTACCAATATTGCTTGGGCCGGATATGGCCATCTCGGGTGTCTGCCCGAGAATACCTTTAGCTGCATCACCGAGAAGTCGAGGAAGCAGCGCTGACTGTGGCGTTCGGAAAGCAGGCCAACAATTTGGTTTGGATAGGATCGAGGGGTATTTGTTACCACAATCCTTAGCAATTCTATCCAAAGTATCTTCAAGAAAAGTAAGAGCGGCGCTTGGGTCGAATGTTGGTGTCAAACGTAAGTCAACGCCGCATTCAATCTTCGATGGGGTGACCGAAAATGAGCGGACACCAGAATTAATCCAGGTTACCGAGGCGCGTGGGCGGAGCGGAAAGTCACCGCTGTCTTCAGTTGATTGGAATGTTGAAAATTCACTTAGAGCAAGCAGAATGCGTTGGAGCTTATCCGTAGCAAGTTCATTTGGCACGGTTCCGCTACCCGCGTGACCAAGGCTGCCACGAAGTGTAACGACGCTACGATAAAATCCACGCGATCCGCAAATGATCCTGTCGATACCCGGATACCCTATTGCACAATATCGAGGAAATCCGAAGCGGCGTGTATATGCGCGAATGCCTCCGAAGCGGCCAGAGTGTTCGTCGCAGTCAAAAATTATGGAAATTCGTCGTAGGCGTTTTCCTGCCTTTGAGATAAGACGCTCGCGTTTCGCAAGTTGCGCAAAGATTGCGACGGCGGCTTTGCAGTCTGCGCTCCCACGGCCGTATAGCCACCCATTGCTCTCGGCACCAGCAAAAGGAGAGTGATGCCATTGGGCAAGGTCTCCAACAGGGGCAGTGTCTAGGCAAGCATTTAGTAGCAAAACCTCATCGGCTTCGTGCTTTGGTGGGTTAATAACGATTGCGCTTGGTCGACGTGTTGGCCCAGCAATGAGATAAGAAACATGCTGTTCATCGAGCCAAGCAGTTACCTTTTTTACGATCTGCGCTGAATCATCAATGGCAACTTGACTTGGTGTTCGGATTAGATCAACGAGGAGATCATGAATTTGTCTCATTTTTGAATACTCGCCGGTGGTGTCCAGAGGGCAGCTGCCCGTGCGTAACTTTCGACAATTGCCTTCGCTCGTCGATGTAGTGGCCCCGTCATTAGTAGGCCGCTATCAAACTTGCCAATGGTATTGATAGACGGGATAACGACCAGCGCCTCGTGTTCATTGACTATAAAGAAGCTCTCGGTATGTCGATCTAGGTCATTAACTTCGCATACGACGACTCGCGGTGATAGCGTTCCATTACTGGTGAGGCTTAAACAGTGCTTAAGTAGTTCTTCGCGCTTGATTTGGCCGAAGAGAATTCTTGTGTAGGTAAGAGTGCTGACTTCCGTTAAGCGTTTTTCGATATGGGCGAGATAATCCTTATCCCGCGACCGAGAGCCAGTGGCGAAGATAAATTCTGTCGCGTCGCATACCAGCCGCGTTTGATGTTCCTTGAATCGCTTCTCATCACAGATCAAGCGACAATGCTTTGAAAGTTTTTGCTCATCTCGCGCGAGGTTCTCCAACTTTCGCTGTACTGCACCGTTAAGCACCTGGATAACAAAATAGGAGGCTGGTGAGAGTATTAAAGATGCAACGACGAGGCCAATGAGCCCTTCTACGCCGATATTCTTGAGATTTGCAAAATAGGCGACCCCAAAACTATCCCCAAGTTTAATGAACAGCGCAAAAAAGCTGAGCCAAGCGACGACATTCAGCGCAAACCATTTCCAAGACCACTTGCCTCCTCTACGCATCGCATACTCACTTTTTTTTATGTCGGATGAAGTCCATGGATATGACGATTACCGATTATGACGGCATCAAGGTAGGACAGCCAGTTGCCCGACTGCCCCCTCACAAATCCCGGCGTGCGGAATTACCGCACCGGGCTTTTCAAAGTTGCTCGCTTCGCACACCGCATATAGGTACTTAGAAATCATGACAAATACGAGGCTTGGATAGGTTAAAGTCATCGATCAGGGCAATGAACCCTGTCCAATTGTAGCTGCGT